>Ga0209633_10000527_pt1 | contig 44024 bp, 44 predicted proteins | sample Cruoilmetagenom1_FD_187290 | JGI IMG/M metagenome (GOLD analysis project Ga0209633, IMG submission 187290) | Oil polluted marine microbial communities from Coal Oil Point, Santa Barbara, California, USA - Sample 1 (SPAdes) (version 2) | ecosystem: Environmental > Aquatic > Marine > Oil seeps ...
TGCCATTGAAGAATTAGCTGAAAAAGCAGACTTTTTAGAAGTTGCTTATTTGTTGATTTTTGGAGAATTACCTAATGCGGAAACATTGGAAAAGTTTCATAATGATATTAGAAAAGAATCATTGGTAGACGAAGAAGTTAAAAAGATCATTGATGCCTTTCCAAGATCGGCACATCCGATGGGAGTATTGGCCTCTTTGACAAGTGCGTTAACAGCATTTAACCCTTCTTCTGTTAATGTAGATTCTGAAGAAGCTATGTATAATGCCATCGTTAGAATTATGGGAAAATTTCCGGTTTTAGTGGCATGGACCATGCGTAAAAGCCAAGGTTTACCTTTTGAATATAGTGATAACTCTTTGGGTTATGTTGAAAATGTATTAAAAATGATGTTTAGGAAACCAAATGAAGAGTACGTTCAAAATCCGGTCATATTGGATGCACTCGACAAACTATTGATTTTACATGCAGATCATGAACAAAACTGTTCTACGAGTACTGTCCGTATTACAGGTTCTTCTCATGCAGGATTATTCGTCTCATTAGCAGCTGGTATTTCTGCACTTTGGGGCCCATTACATGGGGGAGCCAATCAGGCAGTTATTGAAATGTTGGAGGCCATTAGAGAAGATGACGGAGATACAAAGAAATACATGGGAAAGGCCAAAGATAAAAATGATCCTTTCCGCTTGATGGGTTTTGGGCATAGGGTATATAAAAACTTTGATCCACGAGCTAAGATCATCAAAAAATCTGCTGATGAAGTATTGAGCGATTTGGGAGTTGAAGACCCTGTACTAGACATTGCCAAAGGATTGGAAAAAGAAGCGTTAGAAGATCAATATTTTGTAGATAGAAAGTTATATCCAAATGTCGATTTTTACTCTGGTATTATTTATCGTGCCTTAGGTATTCCAACTGAAATGTTTACAGTTATGTTCTCTTTAGGCCGTTTGCCGGGATGGATCGCACAATGGAAAGAAATGCGTAAAGGTAAAGAACCTATCGGGCGTCCACGTCAAATCTATACCGGTGAAAATTATCGGCCTTTTAAGACGATTGATAAAAGATACTAATTAAATAAAAATAATGATAAGGTCATTCTGTCCGGATAGCTATTTCGACAGAATGACATTTTTGCCTTATATAAATGTTAAAACTCAATATTCAGAACGAAACTTCAAGATTAAGAGCAGTGGTATTGGGTACGGCCGAAAGTTCAGGACCCATACCGACAATTGAAGAAGCTTACGATCCTAAATCTAGGGAGCATATTATGGCAGGGACCTATCCTAAAGAAGAAGATATGGTCAAAGAAATGAATGCCGTTTGTAAAGTATTTGAAAAATATGGTGTAAAAGTGTTTCGTCCTGAAGTTATAGAAGATTACAATCAGATCTTTGCCCGTGATATCGCTCTGGTAATAGAAGATTTTATTATTGACTGTAACATTTTACCCGAAAGAGAAAAAGAAATTGAGGCCATTCGATATGTTATTGATCAAATAAACCCCGATAAGATAGTAAGGTTACCGAAAGAAGCGCATATTGAAGGAGGTGATGTTATTCCACACAATGAGTATATTTTCATTGGTACTTATACCCGTGATGATTATGCTGACTATATCACAGCCAGAACCAACAGCACTGCCGTGAATGCCATAAAGCAATTCTTTCCTCATAAAAAAATAAAGTCTTTTGAATTGAGAAAATCAAATACCGACCCCAGGAATAATGCCTTACATCTCGATTGTTGTTTTCAACCTGTCGGAAACGGTAAAGCCATTTTGCATAAAAACGGATTTTTAATTGAAGAAGAATATGAATGGTTGTTGAATTATTTCGGAAAAGAAAACGTTTTTGAGATCACCAAAGATGAAATGTATAACATGAAAAGCAATATTTTTTCCATTGCTCCCGATGTAGTTATCTCAGAAATTAATTTCACAAGACTTAATAAATGGTTCGAGAATCAGGGAATAACAGTAGAAAAGGTTCCGTATGCTGAAATTGGCAAACAAGGAGGTTTGTTGCGCTGCTCTACTATGCCTTTGATAAGAGATTGATATTGTACATAATTGTAGCTCGTTTTAGGCTGAACTACTTCAAGGAAGCATTCTCAACGATCAATGGATAAATATAACCGGCACCATATTCCTTATTTATAGCTACTGTGCCTTCAAACGTCACAACATCACCAACTTTAACTTCCTCTTGGGTTGTAAAGGTTAGATCAGATTTTCCTGAATCGCTTGTGCCATCCTTTAAATGTACCCAATTCCGATCCATAATATTCGAATTGATCTTAACTACTTGTCCTCTAATAGTAACTTTTTTATTGGCATAATTAGAACGGTTCTTCATGAGTTCAGCAATGGTGATCCCATTAGGTGCGGAATCCACTTTAATAATTTGTTGTTTTCCTTTGCCTTTAACCCCTATATGTAGTGAGTCATTTGGTATGGAGCTACCATTTAATTTCATCCCAGTAATATTTTCTACAAATAGAATTCGATCAAATGTCCTGTCTAATTCTTCGCTTTTAAAATCTTTCATTTCTAAGGCATCCCTATAGTAAAAATGATCGTCAATTTTAACATCAGCTTTACTCGTAGCTATCCAGTAATCCTCTTTGTTTTCATTGACAAATAAATAGGTATATGTAGCTGTTTGCAAAACTTCTTTCACTTTGATCTGATGTATTTCAGGACCTTTATCTATGGGTATATATTCTTTATTTTTTTTGTTGCATGACAGGACTAATACAACTCCAATTAATAGTATAGCTATTGATCTCATAAGGTAACTGGTAAAGAAAATTAATTTAGTATACAAAGATAAACTAAAACGACGATTAGGTAGCATTACTGTGACCGGATAATTGATCTAAACCAATAATATATTAGGATTTATTAGGTAAAAAGAATTTAGTTGATGTTTGTATTACTGATTTTTATGGTAATTTTGATCCCGTAAATAAGCAATACGTTAATGCAACAAATTACCGATACAATATTGATGATTCGTCCTGTAAACTTTAGGATGAATGAACAAACTGCAGTAAATAATTACTATCAAAAAGTTTTGGAAAATGTTAATCCCGATGCTGTTCAAGCGTATGCTGAAAAAGAGTTTGATGTTTTTGTTGAAAAATTACGTGCAGTAAGTATTAAGGTGGTGGTCGCACAAGACAGTGCTGAATCAGACACGCCGGATTCTATTTTTCCAAATAACTGGATTTCTTTTCATGAAAATGGAGATGTTGCCTTATATCCTATGTTCGCTGAGAACAGACGCCTTGAACGTAGTGAAGATATATTGACCTTAATAGAAAATGAAGGTTATGTAATTAATAATATAGTTGATTACACCTCAGCCGAAAATGAAAATTTGTTTTTAGAAGGTACGGGTAGTTTATTATTAGACCGGCAAAACAGAAAAGCATATTGTGCATTGTCACCAAGAGCCGATGAAGATCTTTTGATTGAATTTTGCGAGGATTTTGAATATACTCCAATTATTTTTACAGCAAATCAATCAGTTGAAGGCAAACGCTTGCCTATTTATCATACGAATGTAATGATGTGCTTAGCCGAAAATTTTGCTGTTATCTGTTTAGACAGTATTGATGATAAAAAAGAACGGAAAAATGTATTGAAGCAATTGAAACAAGATGGCAAAGAGGTTGTTGTAATTACGGAAGAGCAACTTACTCAATTTGCTGGCAATATGTTACAAGTACGGAATAATACGGGTAAAAAGTTTATGATAATGAGTAATGCTGCATATCAATCACTTGCGGCACCGCAAACTGCGGTAATAGAAAAACATTGCGAAATTTTATCGAGCTCATTAGATATTATAGAAGCTTGTGGAGGTGGTAGTGCCCGTTGTATGATGGCCGAGGTGTTTTTGCCGAAAGTTTAAATACGTGCCATTCTGAATAGAGCAAAGTGCAATGAAGAATTTTATTGTTTTTTTGGCTTGATTCTTTACCTTTCTCTCCTTGTTCGGGTCAAAATAACGGTTGAATTAAATTATTTCACTTTCACACTATCCGGTACTAATATTTTATAATTCCCTTTGTTGCGTATTACATCCCGGACTATTGAAGATGAAATAAAAGAAGTATTTGATGCGGTCAATAAAAATACGGTTTCTATTCTTGAAAGTTTTCTATTGGTATGTGCTATGGCCTTTTCGAATTCAAAATCGGCAGGATTTCGCAATCCCCTTAAAATAAATCCGGCTTTTTCTTTTTTACAAAAGTCGACTGTCATACCTGAATATGTGGTTACTCTCACTTTAGGTTGTTCCTTAAAAGCCTCTTCAATAAACTGTATGCGTTCTTCCAGGCTAAACATATATTTCTTTTCGGCATTTATACCGATGGCAATAACTATTTCATCAAATAGTTGTACACCTCTTTTGATGATATCATAATGGCCTAATGTTAATGGATCAAATGATCCCGGAAATAATGCTCTTCTCATATTTTTGATGTTTTTTGTTATGCGTTTATTTAATACTCGAACTAGCGATATTTCGAATAGTTAAATAAACAGATCAATCTGCTTTTAAAGTTTGTTCAATGGCATTTCCAAATAAATTTTTAAGGCTAATTCCCGCTTTTTCCGCTTGTTGCGGCAACAAACTTTCGGCCGTTAAACCGGGTACCGTATTCATTTCTAAAAAGTACGGTTCATCACCAATAAAAATATATTCAGATCTCGAAAATCCACTCATATTTAATATTTTATAGGCCTTTGCTGCAACCGTTATAGCATTTTCTCTTTGCACTTCAGAGATTCTTGCCGGGGTTATTTCCTGTGATTTTCCTAAGTATTTAGCTTCATAATCAAAAAAATCATTCTCAGAAACTATTTCGGTAATCGGTAGGACTTTTATTTCGTTTTGATATTCAATAACACCAACCGAAATTTCAGTACCATCAAGGAACGCTTCTATCAAAATCTCGTTATCTTCTTTAAAAGCAATTTCCAGCGCAGGTAGTAATTGTTCTTTTTTTGAAACTTTGGAAATTCCAAAACTTGAACCTGCATTATTGGGTTTTACAAAACATGGCAACCCTATTTTTTTTATTATTTCATCAGCATTGATATTGTCACCCTTATTCAGATATACCGATGCGGCCGTTTTAATTCCATAAGCTTTAACCACACTCAACGTATCGCGTTTATTAAAAGTAAGCGCCATTTGATAAAATGGAGCAGAGGTATGTTTAATATTAAGCAAATCAAAATAAGCAAGTATCACTCCATTTTCTCCTGGATGTCCATGTATGGCATTAAAAACGCAATCGAATGTTATATGTTCATCATCAATTTCAGCAGAAAAATCATGTTTATTTATTGGGTATTCATTGTTTTCATTATCAACTACAATCCATTTGTCTTTCAGAATATGAACCTTATAAAGATTATAGTGGTCTCGATCTAAATGTTCATATACAATGGCTCCGCTTTTAAGCGAAATTTCAACCTCAGAAGAATACCCTCCCATAATAATAGCAATATTTTTTTTTACACGTTTATTCATGTTCATTACTGAGGGTTAAAAATGATTCCTAACAAAAGTATAAATTAAATTTTAAAGGGCTTTGTCATTTAAAAATTATTGATACCCGCACTTTTTATGTAAGTTTGTAACCGTTAAAATTGCAATTATTTATGTTACTCTTAAAATACTTTAAAAGTAAAATTTTTATTAGAACACTCATAATGATGTTAGTAGGTATTATTATTGGTGTTTTTTTACTCAAGTTTTTTTTAGGCTTTAGTACAAATCACGATCAAAGAATTGGAGTGCCTGATTTGGCTAAGATGTCTTTAGACGATGCGCAGAAAACATTAGAAAATTTAGATTTAAAGTTTGTGGTGATCGATTCGGCTAGTTTTAATCCTGATTATCCGCCAAAATCTGTGATCGATCAAGACCCGGAAGCTCGTGATTCTGTAAAAGAGAATAGAAAGATCTACCTGACATTGAATCCGTCCAGTTATAGAAAAATAGCAATTCCAAATGTGTTGGATAAAACCAAACGCCAGGTTGAAACACATTTAAAATCAATAGGTTTTAGAATAGGAGAGTACTATTATATACCAGATCTTGGCAGAAACGTGGTACGAAAAATGAAATTTAAAGGCAAAGAGTTAAAACCAGGTGATCTGATACCGAAAAATTCTGAAATAGATTTGATCTTAGGCGATGGTAAAGCCGGTGAAAAACCGTAAGAATTACTTTTTCAATAAGGAGCCTAAAAAATGCAAGATGTTACTTCTGATATAGAGCAAGACGATTTATATGAGCATTATAAATTTGTTGCTGGTGAAGGCCAGGAACCATTGCGAGTGGATAAATTTTTAATGAATTTTATAGAAAATGCTACCCGAAATAAAATTCAGCAAGCCGTTAAAGCAGGTAATGTATTGGTAAATGACACTATTGTTAAGGCAAATTACAGAGTAAAACCAAACGATGTTGTCAGGGTGGTATTGGCGCATCCTCCTCATGAAAATTTATTGGTTGCCGAGGATATTCCCTTAGATATTATCTATGAAGACGATACTATTATTGTAGTGAATAAACCTGCAGGGATGGTGGTGCATCCCGGGCATGGAAATTACAGCGGTACACTGGTAAATGGCTTGATCTATCACATAGAAAATTTACCTATAAACTCAAACGAACGTCCCGGGCTGGTTCATAGAATTGATAAAGATACCAGCGGATTATTGGTTGTTGCCAAAACGGAATTCGCTATGGCAAATTTGGCCAATCAATTTTTTGACCGTACCACTGAACGAAAATATCTCGCTTTGGTTTGGGGAAATATTGATGAGGATGAAGGTACTATTACAGGCCATGTAGGACGAAGTTTTAAAAATCGCTTGCAAATGGATGTTTTCCCTGAAGGGGATCATGGTAAACATGCAGTTACACATTATAAAGTGATCGAACGTTTTAGTTATGTGACCTTGGTAGAATGCAAATTAGAAACAGGCAGAACGCATCAGATACGAGCACATTTTAAGCATATTGGCCATACCTTATTTAATGATGAACGCTATGGAGGAGAGCGTATTTTAAAAGGAACCACTTTTACCAAATACAAACAATTTGTAGAAAATTGTTTTAAGGTATTACCGCGCCAGGCATTACATGCCAAAACCTTGGGTTTTGAACATCCTACCACTAAAAAATGGATGCAATTTGATTCTGAATTACCTGAAGATATGCAGCTTTGTTTAGAGAAATGGCGTAATTATACAGTTAATCATCGAGAGTGATTTTCATTTTGTCACATCTATGGCATAATCTCATTTAGTTTCCCCCAAATATCTTCTAAAAATTTAACTGGAACCAAAGCATTGTCAGGGTTTTCGCCCATTCTAACAAGGACCATTTTTTTGGATGGAATTACACAAACATATTGGCCATCTTTACCAATGCCGGAATACATATCTATTGGTGCAGAAGGCGTAGCATTTTCAGGAAATACTATTTGTAAACCTGGAAGCATATAGGTCTTTTTATCATTTAACCACCACAAATATCCATATCCTTTATTAATAGCTTGTGACGTCGATGTCATTTGTTGTATATATATTTCATTTAGTAATTGTTCATTCTCCCATTTTCCACTATTTAAAATCAAATGTCCAAAACGTGCCATTGATCGGGCAGTACTAAAATATAAATGTTTGTAATTTGACCAAATCCAGTTACCATTCATACCTATTTTATCGCTAAGTTTGGTATTAAAATAAGTGTTAAAATCTTCTCCGGTAGCTGCTTCTAACGTGGGAGCAAGCAAGGTATAGGGCGGATTATGATATGACCACCTTTCACCCGGATCCGCTTTGTATTTTAGATTTTCAGGAGCCAAAATATCTATATTTAGTCCTAAAAAAGAATCATCTAAACCAGAGGTCATACTTAATTGGTGAAAAATGGTAATTTTATTTTCTTGTTCAGAAGTCATTGAGGTCCATCCACTGCCTAAATAATTTGATGTTTTATCAGCTACAGATAAAAAACCTTCTTCCTCTGCCTTTCCTATAGTAAATGCAGTTAATGTTTTAGCAGCCGAAGCCCAGTACCAATTTTTTTCTTGATCAAAATCGGTTAAATTTAATAGGTCTTTACCCCAATAGTTTTCCATAACAATTTTACCATCAATCAAAATGATAAAGGCACGAGTTTTACCATTTTCTAGTAGTGAAAGAAGCTCAGGTATTTTAGTTGCATTCCAGTTTAGATCTTCAGGACTTGTAGTTTCCCATTCCGTTGAACCAATAGGAGGGTAATATATAGATTGTGAGGGGTTAGATGTGTCAGATTCGTCGCTAGAACAACTGAGAACTATTAATAATACAAAGATAATTATAGTTTTTTTCATCATAAACCTAAAATTTATAAACCCACAAAATTGTTGCAAATAATAACGTTAAATTTCTTCATATGTTGCAAATAATTTATGTGTTTAACTATAAAATCTAAAAGAGTGGTTAATTAAATTATGCAATTAATTATACATTTTGTTGGCAGTAGTTTTTCATTTACCTAATACTTTTTTAAAGTCTATAACTCCGAGATACCCTGCCAAAAGTTTTGTAAAGAAAGAAATTAGAAATACAGGGTAGTGTTCAGACCAGTTTACTGAAGATATTTGGAGTATTATTATATCAATGACAATATAAGTTAAGGCAAGTAATATACCTATCCATTTGTTATTGCTTTCAATTTTTTTAGATAATCTCCAAGTTACAATAAATACTATAATAAAACCCATAATGATTGCCACGTAAGGCGCAATCGTTTTAGCATGTTCCTGGTAAAATTGTTCATTTCTGTTCGGTTCGATGAACTGAGAAAAAGCAAAAACTTCCAAAACAGTAATAACAATCAGCAATACATGAATAATGATCGCCCATACTAATATCTTTATCAAACTAGTTTTATTCATTTGTATTGGTTATAACATCAACAAATTTTGTTGTTAGACTTGACGGTTTCTTTCAGCAACTTTTTAATAAGCCGATAGTCAATTTTATTTGGGTTTGAGTATCGAATACAACCCTTACCGTGGTTAATATCTTTTAATAATTGAGCATTGGAGAGCATAACATCATGTTTTAGTATGTAAATACAGATGTGCTGCTTTTGACTTGCAAAAGCAACTTCGACTTGTTCATCTTTTTTATATGATGGCATCTTATATGCCATTGATTCATCATAACCTGTTAGAACCTTTTTGCATAAGTCTCTAAGCTCTTTGAGGGCTTGTTGTCTTTCAATCGGAACTTCAGTTAAATATTGTTCTACACTTGTTGCTTCACTTTTCATTCGTTAAAATTTTATAGAGGAATATAAATGTCTACATTATGTTTTTTATCTGGAATGAACAGACTATTGGTATGAAACATTTCAAAATAGTACCCATCTCTTGGTAAATAATTGTTGTCAATCATGCAAATACTCATGGCATCCCAGGCTTTTTTAAAATCTCTCTCTTGAATAGTGAATTGACCCATTAAAAATTTACCATCTGGAATCGTCATTTTTGACACCTCATCTTCCATAGTTATTTTATCGTATAATTCATTATTTATCAATATTCCAGGACTCTGCGTGATTAATTCCTCAGGTGCAACTGCGGGATTATCATGAACCAGCATTGTCCATTTAACATTTTCCATGTTCAAGCTTTTAACAGAGTCTGCCCATCTCTTAAGTTTCATAAAGGTATTTAATGTTTGATTAAAGCTTCCTTTATGTCTTAAATAAGCTAACTTCAATTCTGGTGAATTGATGATTTTGATTTTCGCATTTTCATTTGACCAATCTCTTTTACTCTCAGCATTACAAATGTATTCCTCAACGGTTATAAATTCTTTACAATTCTTGCTTTTTTTCTTGATAATTTTATGGAATGAACCAGTAGATTTTTTAATAAGACTTGAAGTACTTATTCCATAGTAACCTTTAAATGCCCTTGAAAAAGAAGAAGGATTGTCAAATCCGTAAATAAGACTTAGCTCACTAATCGAGGAATAATTTTTTTTGATTATAATTGAAGCTATTTTTTCGATTCTCTTACGAATGACAAATTGGTGTATGGTTTCATTACTTATTAATGAAAATATTCTGTGAAAATGGTAAGGAGAACTATTAGCAATTTTGGCAAGAGCACTAAGAGATAAATCACTGGACAAATTCTGCTCGATATAATTGGTTACATGATTTACACTGTTTACATAGAAGGAATGTAATTTTTTTCTTTTTGTCATTCGTATTAAGGATATGAATTTGTTTCAATGATTTATATCCACCGATACGGAAACAAGTTCAGCACAGGTAAGCGAATTTCGCTGAAATTAAATTAAGAAGCAAATTAAATTAGTTTGAACTTTTAGCTCTATTTTTGGGAAGCTATTTATATCATATCAGGGCATGTAGACCTTTATGATCAATTTAGTCTATTCCATTATAAATTATTTGTAGTTTAAACAATTTGAGGATTCATTTTTGAATTGTATTTTTATCCTGTAAAAGAATTAGAAAATGAAAATAGTTATATCACCTGCAAAGTCATTGGATTTTGAATCGAACGTTTTAACCGATAAATACACTCAAGCTGTTTTTTTAGAACAGTCAGAAAAACTGGCCGGAGTTTTAAAAAAGAAAAGTGCAAAGCAATTATCTAAACTGATGAGTATCTCTGATAATTTAGGGCAGCTCAATTATGAACGCAATCAACAATGGGCCTTGCCTTTTACCTTAAATAATTCGCGCCAGGCTATCTTTGCATTTAAAGGTGATGTCTTTAGAGGCCTGGATGTCAACACGATTCCAGCGAATAAGTTAGATCAATTACAAGAGAAACTGCGCATTATTTCCGGTCAATACGGATTGCTAAGACCATTAGACCTAATGCAGGCCTATCGATTAGAGATGGGTACCAGATTAAAAGTAGGTAGAAAAGGGAATCTATATCAATTTTGGGATACAACCATTACGGAAGTTTTAAATAATGAATTAGTTGATGACGAACCATTCATCAATTTAGCAAGTGCTGAATATTTCAAAGCAATAAAACCGAATCTCTTAAAAGTACCGGTGTATACACCAATTTTCAAAGACTTTAAAAACGGGCAATACAAAACAATAATGACCTTCGCTAAATTAGCCAGGGGCTATATGGTGCGTTATATTATTGACAATGATATTAATACTGTTGAAGGATTGAAGGGGTTTACTACTGAGGGGTATGCCTTTGATGCGAATCTATCGACTGATACTGAATTGGTGTTTACGCGGTAAAAACTTCCTGTTAGAGATATCTCAAAAGATGGTTTCCTTTAGATAAATTGTTGCCTATTCTTTAAACAGGTCTTCTTACATTTTAGGCTGTGTTATCTCTCAGTTATTGCCTTGTAATACGAACAGGGTCGCTTATATTATTATTTCTACTGATCGCCAGTATAACAAAAGTAGTACCCTTCTTTGCATTTTTTTTAAGGATTTCGATATACTTTTCACCCGTTAGAGCTATACTATTTGAAGAATTTTTTAGATCGATTTTTTCATTTTTTCGAAATTGAAATATTTGGTATTTTATAGCTTCTTTTTCTTTATTTTCAGGAATTGACTCCCATGACAATTTATATTTTCTTTTTTTTATTTTGGTAAGCTTGGTCTTAAAAACGGGTTCTGGAATATACTTTTTAGTATGATTCGTTGATGGAGGCAAGATAGGATTTGGGTAGTAATCTTTTTTTAGTATTTGGTTAATACCATATGGGTTTTTCAAAAAACTTTTGGCACTAAAATATACGGTACCGCCAATTGATGAAAATGACTGATTATAATCAAGTTGCTTTTCAATTTCAGTTTTGTCTTGCATGGTCCATGCTTCATTTCCTCCACGTGCTTGCCGGTACATGGCTTGCCCAATATATAAATTGGTCTGATGGTTATTCTGTGCCCACCAATGAACGATTTTTTTATAATCTGCTCTCTCAAAGCCAATATGCCAGTATGCCTGAGGTAAAACATAATCTAACCAACCTTTTTTTAACCAAAGTAAAATATCAGCATATAAATCATCATAATTGGTTTGACCAGCCGCGGTATCAGAACCTAAAGGGTCTTTATTTTTATTTCTCCAAACACCAAACGGGCTAATGCCGAATTGCACCCAAGGTTTTATAGATTTTATGGTAGCGTTTAACTCTTCAATTATTGTGGTTACGTTTTCACGCCTCCAATCGTCTATGTTATCGGGATAAAAATCAGCACCGTATTTTCTAAATGCATTTTCATCAGGAAAAACCATATCCTCAATTTTATATGGATAAAAATAATCGTCAAAATGAATGGCATCTACATCATAATTTTGAACCAGGTCAGCTACCACTTTATTGGTATATGCCCTAACATCTGGTATACCAGGATTGAAATATTTATTTTTACCATATTTGACAAACCAATGGGGATATTCTTCAGTCAAAGGGAGAGGATTCGATTGCTGCTTTTCGTAATCGACTACAGCTCTATAAGGATTTAACCATGCGTGAAATTCCATTCCACGTTTATGGGTTTCTTCAATGGCAAAGGCCAGAGGGTCATAATACGGATAAGGCGCTTTTCCACTCTGCCCCGTTAACCATGATGACCAAGGTTCAAATTTTGAATTGTAAAAGGCATCAGCTGAAGGGCGGATTTGAAAAATAATAGCATTAAAATTTAAATTGTTAAACAGGTCCAACATTTGCAACAGCTCTTTTTTTTGCTCATCTGTACTCAAATTTTTCGTACTTGGCCAATCAATATTTTTTACAGTTGCAATCCAAACACCTCTGAATTCTCTTTGATCAGTTTCTTGTGCAGGAATGAAATGAAAAATTAACAAAAAGATAAGTACGAACCCTTGAAATATGCCCTTTTTCATGAATTAGAATTAAGTTTTAAAAATACAATATTACCATTTCAAATCATAGTATTATTTGATAATATGTAAATAAATTCTGCCACAATGTCATTTATTATTTTTTAAATACTGCCAAAAGGATGAAAAATGGGTGTTGGCATAGTGATTGACTATTCAATACCAGAGTTTAAGAATTAAAAACAAAAAACGAAAAATCTAAAACATAAATTATGAGTAAAATTATAGGAATAGATTTAGGAACAACCAACTCATGTGTTTCTGTAATGGAAGGAAATGAACCGGTAGTAATTCCTAATGCTGAAGGGAAAAGAACAACACCGTCTATTGTGGCTTTTGTTGAAGGAGGTGAACGTAAGGTTGGCGATCCTGCAAAACGACAAGCAGTTACAAATCCTACCAAAACCATTTATTCTATTAAACGTTTTATGGGTAACAAGTATTCTGAGTCCAAAAAAGAAGCAGAACGCGTACCTTATAAAGTAGTAAAAGGAGATAATGATACACCAAGGGTAGATATTGATGGTAGATTATATACGCCTCAAGAAATTTCTGCAATGGTGTTACAAAAAATGAAAAAAACTGCTGAAGATTATTTAGGCCATGAAGTAGCTGAAGCGGTAGTTACTGTACCTGCCTATTTTAATGATGCGCAACGTCAGGCAACTAAAGAAGCCGGTGAAATAGCCGGTTTAAAAGTTAGTAGGATCATTAATGAACCTACAGCTGCTGCACTTGCGTACGGATTAGATAAATCAGGTGCCGATAAAAAAATAGCAGTATATGATTTAGGTGGTGGTACATTTGATATTTCTGTCCTTGAAATTGGTGATGGGGTATTTGAAGTATTATCTACTAATGGAGATACACACCTGGGAGGTGATGATTTTGACCAGGTAATTATAGATTGGTTAGCTGAAGAGTTCAATAAAGAAGAGAATATGGATCTTCGTAAAGATCCAATGGCACTACAACGTCTAAAAGAAGCTGCTGAAAAAGCGAAGATCGAATTATCATCAAGTACACAAACTGAGATAAATTTGCCATATGTTACTGCGACCGCTAGCGGACCAAAACACTTGGTAAAAACCTTAACCAGAGCTGGCTTCGAGAAATTAGCAGACAGCTTGATTAAACGTTCAATGTCACCTGTGGCTAAAGCATTAAAAGATGCTGACTTAAAAACTGCTGATATTGATGAGATAATTTTAGTAGGAGGTTCTACTCGTATCCCAAGAATTCAAGAAGAAGTTAAGAAATTCTTTGGTAAAGATCCACATAAAGGAGTGAACCCTGATGAGGTTGTAGCCGTAGGTGCTGCAATACAAGGTGGTGTATTAACGGGTGATGTAAAAGATGTATTGCTATTAGATGTTACGCCACTATCTTTAGGTATTGAAACAATGGGTAATGTGATGACGAAGTTAATTGAGTCGAATACTACAATTCCAACTAAAAAATCACAGGTATTCTCAACAGCTGCTGAAAACCAGCCATCCGTTGAAATTCATGTGTTACAAGGTGAGCGCGCAATGGCAGGTGATAATAAAACAATTGGCCGTTTCCATTTAGATGGAATTCCACCAGCACCAAGAGGAGTACCTCAAATTGAAGTGACTTTTGATATTGATGCTAATGGTATTATCAATGTTTCGGCTAAAGATAAAGGAACCGGTAAAGAGCATAATATTCGTATTGAAGCATCATCAGGTTTATCAGAAGAAGATATTCAAAAGATGAAAGCTGATGCGGAGGCAAATGCTGATGCAGATAAAGCGGCAAAAGAAACTGTTGATAAGATCAATGGTGCCGATGCCATGATCTTCCAAACAGAAAAACAATTGAAAGAGTTTGGTGATAAATTATCTGATGATAAAAAAGGGCCAATCGAAGCCGCATTGGAAGACTTGAAAAAAGCACATGAATCTAAGGATATAGCACAGATCGATTCAGCTATGGAAAAGATAAATGAAGCTTGGAAAGTAGCCTCTGAAGAAATGTACAAAGCCGAACAGGAAGCTCAGGGAGCTAATGCGCCCGGGGCAGATGCTGGAGGAGAAGCAACTTCTGAAGGTGATGACGTTCAGGATGTAGATTTTGAAGAAGTAAAAGAAGAGTAATATTGATGTACGATAAATTAAAAATCCCGTTTGAAATTTTCAAACGGGATTTTTTTGTTGGTAGGCCCTACCTGATTATGATTAAGTGTTTAGCAATTGGATTGTCTGTTCCGTAAAAAACGGATTGGACTATTAATAACTAAAAAAGTTAGCTTTTAGTGTAATGTGATGGAAATTATTCTAAATTTTAACAATAAAACAGTTGCGTATAGTAATATTTTCCCTGGGCTTAACAGATGAGGAAATCAAAAAAATGAAAGCTGATGCTGAAGCAAAGGCCGAAGCAGATAAAGTTGCTAAGGAAACCGCTGATAAGATCAATGGCGCCGATGCAATGATCTTCCAAACAGAAAAACAATTAAAAGAGTTTGGCGATAAATTATCTGACGATAAAAAAGAGCCTATCGAAGCTGCATTGGAAGACTTGAAAAAAGCACATGAATCTAAAGACATAACACAGATTGATACAGCTATGGAAAAGATAAATGAAGCTTGGAAAGTAGCCTCTGAAGAAATGTACAAAGCAGAACAGGAAGCTAATGCAACCGGGGCAGATGCTGGAGGAGAAGCAACTTCTGAAGGTGATGACGTTCAGGATGTAGATTTTGAAGAAGTAAAAGAAGAGTAATATTTTTTCCTTTTTGAAAAAACTATAAAAAAACCGCTGTAATAGCGGTTTTTTTTATGGTTTTAGAAGAATTTAATTTTTAGCAATATCAATCCACTCAGAACAGATTACTGCTCCCTCAGAAGTAGCTAATATTCGCCCGCCATTGAAATCATCACCAAATTTAAGTGTCGCTTCGGCTGTATCTGCACTGATACTCGTAATTGTAATAGAACCTGAAAGAACCTCCCAAGTAACAGTACTAGGGTCAAAGTTATTTCTATGTTCATAAACCGAGGTTTCACCAGGAGAAACTGTTAAGGATCCTAAAGTACAACAAACTGTTCCTTCGAAATTTGGATCATTCAGTTTATCTTCACAATCTTTTAAGGCTTCCTCTTCAGGAGTAAGTTCCGCCTCTTCAGAAGTAAGTTCCACCTCTTCAGAAGTAAGATCCTCCTTTTCAGAAGCAGGTTGGTTGCTGTCGTTCGAACAAGAATAACCAATAATTAAACAGGTTATTAATAAGGTTTTGGTAAATTTTTGGAATTGGGTTTTCATATGTTTAGCTTTAGTAAATTTAATGAAGGTTAAAATTAATACCTAATATTTCTGCGCTCATAATTTAAGGTTAAGCTTATAAATAATGAATCTTAATAAAATGTTTAAAACTCTGCTGATACATTAGTTTGATAGAGACTAATAAAGTTTATTTTAGTTATTAAATAAGTATATACTATGAGTGAAAATAAACCCGATTGGTTACAGGCCTTAGAAGCGCAATCATGGCAGGCCGAATTAATAGCTTCCGGACTAGCCATTTATGGTTCTTTATCCCTTGGAGTTTATCTGGACAATATTGCAGAATGGGCAGTATTGCGGTTTGACGATCGTATATTAGACATCTTATATTTTTTTGTATTTTACATATATATTGCGCATGCGGTATTGGTCATCAGCTTTATAACGCATCTTGCCTTGCGTATACTATGGGCAGGAATTTTAGGATTGAGTTCTGCATATCCTGAAGGAATTAACACAGAGACCAAAGCTTATGCACCACATTTTAAGGAGAAATTAAAACAAGAGTTTCCTGATTTATCGAAGTACTCTTTAGAACTGGATAAACTCTGCAGTATGATCTTTTCAATATTGTGTGCCATGATCATTTTGTTGGTAAGCATATCATTTTGGATAATCGTATATTTATTTTTAAGCGAGTTGTTACTTAAAATAGTACCGGAGAATGTGGTAAACTATATTGGTTTTATATTCATTGGTTTACTTTTGCTGTTCTCTATATTGAGCAGTCTCCTTACCCAGGGAAAGTTGAAAAATAGTAATTTCGCGAAAAAATATGCTTATAAGCTCAATCAAAGATTTGGCAAATTTTTTTATTTCTTTGGATATAAGGCATTTAGTTATATTTCACAAACCATAAGAACAAATGTGACTTCAAAATTATTTTTTGCCGGAATGATGGGTATTTTATTTATAAGTATGTTAATGGCTGTACCAAGATTTACAAATATGGTGCCTTATTATAAACAGGATATTTTTGTGAATTTAAATGGACATGAGTCATATGTTGAAACAGCAAGTTATCTTGATAAATTGGAGGGGTCTATCGTTTTATTACCGTTTATTCAAACCGAGATCATAAAAGAACCCTATATTCAATTATATATTCCGAAATATAAACGTGAAGCAGGAACTATGACAACACTGTGTGGAGAATTTGAATGGAATGATGACCTTACTGATCAAAAGAACAGGAAATTACGAAATACTTTTAAGTCGGACTGTGCCGCTAAGTATTATAAATTATCAATTGATGCCATTCCACTTAAAAATATCCAGTATCAATACAGGCGTTATTTATATAATAATAGAGAAGGCTATCTAGTCTATATAAATGCAGATACTCTAAAAGCAGGAATCCATATTCTGCGTATTGAAAGTGCTTATCGAAGTGAAGAAAACACTTTTATCAGGAGTATTCCTTTTTATAAAGAATAAACTAAACTATTACACTGATATTGGTGAAGACACTGATAAAGATTGTATCTATGTCGGCTTTTCGCAGATTTTTATTTTTATCTGTCATTCCTGCGAAGGCAGGAATCCAGATAAACCAACCTACTATAGATTCGTGCTTTTGCAGGAATAACTTTGTTTTTATTTGTTAAATTCTACTATAAGAATTGAGAATACTATTATACGTGTTGATCAATAAGCACTGGATTTCCATCGGGATCTATAACCACAAAACTTGCCGGGCCTGATGTAGTCTCGTCCACTTCATTTTGTATGTTGACTCCTTTGCTCTTAAGCTTTTGTTGTAGTTTTCGAACATCTTCAAATGATTCAAGTTCATTCGCGTTTTCATCCCAACCCGGATTAAAGGTTAAAATGTTTCGGTCAAACATTCCTTGAAATAGTCCTATTAAAGAATTTTCATTTTTCATGATGAGGTACTTCTTTTCCAGATCACCGGCGAAGACTGTAAAACCAAGGTTTTCATAAAATTGCTTTGATACCTTAATATCTTTTACACTAAGGCTTATTGAAAATGCACCTAATTTCATATGTTTCATTTTTTATGATTACTCGGTCGACTAAAAATACACAAACTTTAGGAATCTACATAACTATACATTCAATGTATTCGCTACGGGCACATCTATAAAATATACGTAGCAAACGTTTCGAAGGGTATAAAATCGAGGTCAGAAGCCACGGCATTTTCTTGTACCTGCTTTTCGGTTTTACCTCCGGGAATTACCACATGGCAGGCCGGGTGCGAGATACAGAACCTCAGACTAAGTTGTGCCATTGTGTAATCCGGATGATTATCAAAGACGGGTTGGTAGCCACTTAATCCTTCGAAGTATGCCTTCATTTTTTCAGGAGAAAGATTGAGCTTCCGGTGGTCATTTTCTCCAAAAGTAGTATCATGGTCAAATTTTCCGGAAAGTAGACCAAAAAGTAGCGGAATACGCACAATGATTCCTGTTCCATATGTTGAGGCCAACGGGAACAACACTTTTTCAGCTTCCCGTTCCAACAGGTTGTATCTCACTTGGATAACATCAATGAGTTCATGATGCCGCTCCAAAATATGTGCTTGTGTCGTTTCCTGAAAAGATTGTACACTCCAACCGGCATGTTTTATTTTTCCGGCCTTCTTTAAACGTTCAAGAGCCAGCCATGGCTCATCACGTTCCAGAATTTCAAGCCCCGGACTATGGAGTTGTAAAATATCTAGCGCCTCAACATTCAGGCGTTTTAAACTTTGTTCAGCGGCGAATTCCAGGTGTTTAACAGAATAATCATGATTCGTTGGTGTAAGTTCGTGTGTTTGCCCGAGGTACGGATAAAAGTTATTGCCTGCTTTGGAGGCTATGACTATAGTATCTTTGTCAGATCTTTCATCCATTACCTGCCTGACCAATTCCTCAGAATGCCCAAAGCCATAGACATCAGCGGTATCGATAAAATTTACCCCGGTATCCAGGGCAGCGTGAATGGCTTTTTTTGAGTTTTGATCATCTGTGTTTCCCCAATCACGCCCACTGATTCCCCAGGCACCAAAACCCACTGTCGATACTTCCGGTCCGTTTGCACCTAATTTTCTGTATTTCATGTTTTGTTATTTTTTATGTTTTTTAAAAGACTTGTTTTTAACGCTTCCTTTGTTGTGGATAGTTTTATTCTATTTCATACGATAGTTCTACCATTCCGTCCTTGTACGCTGTCACGTCTTTCAGGTGTAACCTCTGTTCCTGTCCGATGTAGTCAAAAAATAGTGTGCCGTCTCCCAGAATAACAGGCATGATTGATATTACTATATCGTCAGCCAGTTTCAAACGGACAAGGTCTTTGGCAATCATAGCCCCTCCGACCACCCATATATTGTTATAGGTTGGTTTTAGCCGGTCGTTTACAAGTTTGTCCAGGTCACCTGAATAGAATTTGACATTTTCCCTGTCAGTTGTCCAGTCTCTACTAGTCAATACGATAACCGGCTTCTCACCATAGGGCCACCCAAGTTCCAATGCATGTTCGTAGGTCCGGGAGCCCATTACATAGCAGTCTATCTTCTTGATAAACTCTGCCACATCTTCTTCGGTCAGCGTAAGGCCTTTCTCGTAGCTGTCAGTCGATTGCAACCAGGAAACATTGCCATCTTTTTTGGCTATAAAGCCGTCAAGACTTGAAACCATATGAAGTGTCACGTTAGATTTGCCTGTTTTCATTTTTTAAATATGTACACAACCGTTTTGTAAAAGATTTGTGCGACTTAAAAATTGGATATTTTTCAGTTGTAGCAAATCGTTAGTTGAATGTTTGCCAATTCATATTTAGTTTAAAAATAAGCATAAATTTTATTCGGTGTTGGCTTTTAGTTGCTTTTTTATCATATTTTAAATCACTTTTCATAGTTTAATTTATTTTGTTCCAACATTCAAAATCCGGAATGTTTCTATGTTTCTTAATTAATCTTTAGATAAATTTTTCTTATCTTTAAATATAAATTTAGCTGATGATTTCGGACGCTCCTCTTTCTATCTTAAACCCTTTTCTCGTACCTAGAGCCTCTCTAATCATGCTGAAATTAAAATAGTAAACGTTAGGTTCTATTAATAAATACTAAATCGTTTAGAGTGAATTTTAAAAAATACATAGCAGAGCTTAGAAGACGTAATGTATTTAGATCAGCGATAACCTATTTAGTAATGGCATGGTTAATTGCCCAGGTATCTTCTATTGTTCTACCGGCTTTTAATGCACCGCAAGATTTTATGAAAACCTTGATTTTTATATTGACTATAGGCTTTCCCATTAGTTTGGTTTTTGCCTGGGTATATGAATTGTCTCCAAAAGGAATTAAAAAAATTAAAAATATTCAGGCGGAAAAATTAAAATCAGAACAACCTAAACATCAACATAAAAATGACAATAAAAAGTTGGTAGTCTTACCCTTTCAGAACATCAGTTCAGACAATGGTAGCAATTATTTTAGTGATGGCTTGACTGAAGAAGTCATTATTCGTTTATCAGGAATCAAAGAGCTTGATATTGCCTCACGAAGTACTTCTATGCGGTATAGAAATACTGAATTGGATATTGTATCATTGGGCCGTGAATTGAACGCGAAATATCTTTTGCAAGGAACTGTACGGAAGCATAAGGACGATTTAAGAATATCGACGGAATTAATTGATGTCCAAAAGGATTCAGAACTTTGGGCCGAGATTTACCGCGGTAAAATAGCAGACGTTTTTGGTATTCAGGAACAGGTATCTAAGAAGATTGTAAAGTCATTACAACTAAAGCTTTCAACCAAAGAAAAAGAGGCACTTAGTAAAAGAGCAACAATGAACAGTGAAGCCTATGATGCTAACTTAAGAGCTCGCGAATTTCTGTTTAGATATACAAAGAGCTATCTTCTTTTAGCGATAGATCTTTTTCAAAAGGCAATAGATTTGGATTCAAAATATGCTGCTGCTTATGCTGGTATGGCCGAAGCTTGTGCCCTATTATATGAAACACACGATAAAAATCCCAAATGGATTAAAAAGGCAGAAGAATCATCATTAAATGCACTAATCTATGATCCTACCTCATCTGAAGCTTATAGTGCTCTTGGGCTGGTATATTATAACAAAAATTTACCAAAAGAAGCATTAATAGCCGCTGAAAAGGCAATTTCTTTTGACCCTGACAATTTTTTTGCCTATTGGGTTAGGGGTCGGCTATATAGAGTGATGGACAGAGATGCTGAGGCTGTATTTGATTTCAATAAAGTATTAGATCTTAATAGGGATTTTCATTCTCCTTATGGTGATTTGCAGATGGCCTATGAAACATTACATGATGAAAAAAATCTACAGGATACTATTGAACGTGCAGCCTTATTTTACCCCTCCTATTTGCTGCATCACCCTGATGACTCTCGTGCTCACCAATTTTATGCCTTTACATTGAAAAGGCTTGGTCGTTTAGAAGAAGCAAAAAAAGAAATGCAAAAAGGGATAGGACAAAATCCCAATGACCCAATTATTATTTATAATGCCGCTTGTTTTTATGCATTAATAGATGATAAAACAGCCGCTATTGAAAATCTCAAAAAAGCGATAGAAAATGGGTTTGAAAATTATGACTATCTCAAACACGATCCCGATTTAAATAGCTTACAAAAGGAGTCGGATTTTATTGCATTAATGCAAGGTAAATAAACGTTTAAAATAATCTAAGGAAATTTTTTTGATTGTCATTTATTCCTCCAGCGTATATTTTTGATCTTTCAAATCTATTTTGTGAATGGCTCGTTGCGGAAAACGTCCAGCGGACTTTTCAGCTGTGGCACTAAGTTATTTAATTCAGTGCAAATTTCTGTTGAGGCTCCTGAGTCGGGGCCGTCGTAATAAATCATAGCCGTTGTTGTATATCGTTTTTATTATTTAATTCACTCAGTAATTTCAATACTGTTTCCTTCCGGATCTAAAATAACACTTTCATAATATCCATCTCCTGTTGTTCTTGGCTCTCCAATTATTTCAAAACCATCACTTCTAAATAATTCAGTAAGTTGATTCACTTTTTCTTTATTGCCAACGGAGATTGCAAAGTGTGTCAGTCCGTTAATTATTCCTTTATTACCATTTTGCTCCGAAATATCCGGTCGATACATTATTTCAATTCTTGCACCACTTTCAAATGATAGAAAATAGGAGGAGAATTTTTTATTTTCATTAATGTATATGTCACCACCTTTCATGTCGAAGTATTTAGTATAGAATTTTTTCATTTTTTCTAAATCCTCAACCCAAATAGCAAGGTGCTCAATTTTCATAATGTTTTTTTTAATGGTATACAACGGTTGGTAAAAGTTAGTGCGTGAAAACACGTGACTGATTTTCCACTATGGTACTAAGTTAATTAATTCGAATGAATTTCCGTTGAGGTCCCAAAGTCTCGGGTGCGCAGCACTTAACCCGCCCGTACCGAACGGCACGTTCGGGCGAGTTATATACCGTATTGTGTGCTGTGAATATTTATGTATGCTCTTTTTCAACATATTCTTTTAGGTTTTGCCCTTCTTCTTTCATATGATCTTTCAATCCCTCTGCTTGCTTTTTAAACAAAAATTTTAAAAGAAACCCAAATCTAAAACGTAATTGGGCTATGAATTCAGTCTCATTATCCTTTAAAACCAATTTAAAATACCCACCTGAACATATAATTGAAAATGGAAAAAGCAGTTTATATTCCACTAAATTGTTCTTTTTAAGGTTTTGTATTTTAAATCCCAGTTTATGCTTTGCCCCATGAATAAGCTCCTCGGCAATTAATACAGAACCGGGTGAAAATTCTTTTCCTTCTTTCCAATAACATGAGATGTGATCTTGATGCCACAACTTATAATTCTCCGTGTTTTGAAAAAAGAATACCATTGTGTCCCAGATTTTGTCTGGGGTGCTTTTAATTATTATTTTATCCAATAGCTCCATCAAGTTTGCCGCTTATTATGGCATTGCGCACAAGGGTTCGTGTATGGTTTTGTTGCGTTGATATAGAGACTAATTTAGTAAAAAAACAACTCCGATTATTCGTTTGTGACGATTTTCTGAAGGAAAATATACAAATGAACTATACATGTTGTTGTAGGTGGTTTTATTTCAGTTGTGCTAATAATTTTTCCATTGATTTATATAAATCGAATTCGTTTCCATATTCCACATTATAAGTTGAACTTCCAGATGCTGTCGTTGAATAGACAGCGTTGTTTTTATGCAGATAAATAATGGGCATTTTTTTCGCAAAGGCATATCCGATTTCAATTCCAACACCAATCGATTTTGTAGTTAATTCGGCAATAAGAAAATCAGAATTGTCAATTTCATCAAATGCAGTTTTCATCATTTCTTTTTCTTGATTAGCCTTAAAATTATATTTGTCGACAAAAACGAGTAATTCCAAGTCATTATTTTTAAATAACTTTTTCAAACTCTCAATTTCATTGTCAAATAGAGGTCTATTTGAATAACTTATCGCTAAGTAACCTTTTTTCATATTGTTTTGAGCAAATTACATACAATAGTTGGTATAAAGTTTGAGGGCGAAAATACGTGACTGATTTTCCATTATGGTACTAAGTTAATTAATTCGAATGAATTTCCGTTGAGGCCCTGAACCTCGGCTGCGCAGCAATTAATTATACCGTGTTGTGCGCTTATTAATAAATTCAAATATTTTGGAGCTATTCAACCCTAATGTATTTTCTCTTGGTCTTTACAGGTGCATCCGCAGGATAAGTGATATAAGTTAGTTCCAAAGAATTAGATGTAACTTTATAAGTACAATCATCAAACAAGGTTTGATTTGATTCTTCTGATACCGGGGTCATATCATAGAAACTATCCCACCACATGTAATTTTCTGCGCTAAAAATCAGGGTATTTTCTCCTTCTTCTAAACTCCCTGAAAACTCAGACCAACCAGATAAATCTTGATTATTTTGACCAGAGTAGATGCCAAAGGAATTTATTTTTGACAAAAAAGAAAAATTATCATTAATAGTTAATTCATAAACGAATATTCCTTGAGGGCTGGCTTCTGTAGTATAAGACCATTTTCCCACTAGTTTATTACTAATAACAAAATTTTCATTTTCACAGGATGCAGTAATAACCATTAAGAAAATCAAGAATGAGTAAGATATTGTTTTCATAAATATGACAGTTGAAATTGAAGATATAAATCTAAAGAATAGATGATATTTCACAAAAAGGTTGCGTCCTAATTGTTATCATAATGTACAAAGTTGCTAAATAAACAATTATCCTCGTCCCGAAAGCTACCGGGATATACTAAACCTAAATTATTAATTTTATACCAACCGTTAGGCAACGCTATTTTGTTTTAATTGGAATTGACAATTTTAAATTTGTTCCAACGGCTTTTTTATCGGCTGTTTTTGTAGGGTTGAATTTTGGTAACGTCTTTATTATTTTAACAATTGTCTTTTTTACTTGGTTACCTCCTGTTAATGAATTCAAAGGTTCTACTTTGTTAACCTGACCATCCTTTGATATATGCACTTTAAAATTCAACATTCCTTCTTCCTTTGGTGCTTTTATTTTCTCATCTTTAAGTTTTTCGATTATATATGAATTTATAAACTTCATTGTACATTCCTTTATTCTATCTTTTTCAGATTCATTTTCACAGTTTTTAGAAGATAGAGGTTGCATAAGCAATTGAGACTCTTCTTTGTTCGGTAAACAAATTCCGTTAATACCTTTTTTATTAGTAATAGCAACTAAACCTAAGCCTTGTTTATAGTATCGTTTATCTTTCTCACCATTTGAATATTTGTTCTCAACAACCAATAGATTTTCGTAATTACAATATGGAGTTTCAAAACTACCATCTATTTCAATTATTTTTCCAGCTCCCCATTTTATTCCTTTTTCAGGTTTGGCTATAAGAAAAACGATTTCTTCCTTTTTCTTTTCATTGAAGAAGTAAATAGTATCATTTTGATTGCGCAATAATAATTCATAAGCTTTTCCATTTCCAAAATCTTGATTATATTTAAAATATTCTTTTCCGTCAATTTCAGTTTTTTCTTTGATCGATTCCACGTAAAATGACCCCCCCCAAGTTATATTTTTTTCAAATCCGATTTCTAGAGGAAAGTAGCTATTCCCAAAACTTTTATTACAAAAATAACTTTGTCCAAAATTCAAAAGCGGACAAACTAAGAGTAGTAGAATTATATATTTTTTCATCAGTTTAGATTTGTTTTTCATAATGTTGCCTAATGGTTTGTGTATGGTTAGTTGCGGAAAATCGGTTGTGGTTTTCCGACGTACTTCAAATGTAATTAATTCCGCCGCAATTAATTATACACTGTGTTAGCAAAAGTGCTTAGTTGCAATTTTCTGCTTGGTTATATTCTCTTTCCGAAAAGGTATATATGAATTCATAATATCTTTCAGAAATAGTTCTACTTTCAAATTCTGAGATATTACCAGTAGCTGAACCCTGGTCATTAGTATATGTAATACATTTATCATTATTGTTATAATCTATTAAAATAGAGTTATCTCCTTGGTAGTCCCCTAAAATTCCTTGACAGCAATTATTGATTGTTTCATTGTCATTTCCGCCACTAGATCTTACTTCAATTTTCTTTTCAGAATTAGGAGATAATTCAAAAAGAAATACTTTTTGATTACTGTCAGATATATATTCATAATATTTTATTAAATGATTAGTTTCATTTTTGTATATAATATCGGCATCTAATTTATATTCAATTATTTTTTCTCCACAACTACTAAAAAGAAGTATAACACAAAAATTAATTCCAATGATTAAAAAGCGCATCCAAATCATCTCTTGTTTTATCATAATTGTTTGTTTTTGTCTCACATTTTTGCTAACGGTAGAATAAAGTGCATTTGCACTTTATTTCCATTCTGTAATATATAAATTATTAGCCTCTAAAAAAATTCGGTTATGCCATATTTTTTACAACATAACATAACCGAATTCAAAACTAACTAAAAACTAACTAATTATGAAAAATTGATGCTTTCCTGGTATACCAGGTTACATTATTCATTCCCATCGTAATGGCTTCTTTATTTAAGGGTATCAGGTGATGATACCGTTCAGACAATGATTTTTTTAAGCCTTCTATGACATTTTCTAATTTTACAATAGGCTTAATCTTTAAAAAAGCACCCAAGACCACCATATTGAATATTTTTTTATTGCCCATTTCCGCAGCCAATTTAGCACCTGGGATGGTATAAATATCGATGTCCGTTCTGGTAGGGTGATGTGAGATCCCGTTAGGGTCATATAATAGCAAACCTCCCGGCTTTACGGTCTCCTCAAACTTATCCATTGATTGCTGATTTAAAATAATAGCAGTATCATACATTTTTAAATAAGGCGAGCTAATTCTTTCATCACTCAAAATAACGGTTACATTCGCAGTACCACCCCTCATTTCGGGCCCATAAGATGGCATCCAACTTACTTCTTCGTCTTGCATGATACCTGAGTATGCCAAAATTTTACCCATTGACAATACACCTTGTCCTCCAAAACCTGCTATGATAATTTCTTCTGTCATAATAATTATTTTAGTTTACCGTCCACTTTAATATCTCCCAGCGGATAGTAAGGAAACATATTTTCTACCATCCATTCATTTGATTCAATTGGAGTCATTTTCCAACCTGAATTACAGTTGGAAACAATTTCTATGAAGGATACCCCTTTTTTTAATCGCGTATTTTCAAAGGCTTTCCGAAGGGCTTTTTTAGCTTTTCGTGCATGTTTATGTGTATGTACCGAATGCCTGGTGGCATAATACACACCAGGTAGATTAGCGACTAATTCCGTCATTTTTATCGGTGAGCCCATAGTGTCAATTTCCCTGCCATAGGGTGAGGTAGAAGTACGCATACCCGACAAAGTTGTTGGTGCCATTTGACCACCGGTCATACCATAGATACCATTATTGACGAATATAATCACAATATTCTCACCCCTGTTACAGGCATGGATCGTCTCAGCAGTACCAATGGCTGCCAGGTCACCGTCACCCTGGTAGGTAAACACATATTTTTTGGGCCACAAGCGCGAAATGGCAGTAGCCAATGCGGGTGCGCGTCCATGTGCCGCCTGGGTCATGTCAATATTCATAAAATCATAGGCCAATACCGAACAGCCAACCGGTGCAACACCGATAGTATCTTCAACGATGCCCATTTCATCGAGTACTTCCATGGTTAAATTATGTGCGGTACCATGCCCGCAACCCGGGCAATACGACAAGGCCGCATCGGTCATTAACTTTGTTTTACAGAATACTTGATTCTCGGGTTTTATGATTTCTGATACGTCCATTTTTTATAATTTTTTCTTCCAATGCTTCTAATACTTCTTCGGGCGTGTGAATGATACCTCCGGTCCTGCCAAAATGTTCAACAGGTACTTTATGTTCTACAGACAGCCGTACATCTTCTACCATTTGGCCGGTATTCAATTCAACACTCAACATACCTTTTACTTGGTCTGCCAAATCAAATAATTGTTTTTTAGGATAGGGAAATAGTGTTATGGGCCTTAATAAGCCCACTTTAATGCCTTTTTTACGTCCCAGTTCAACTGCCTTTTGAGCAATTCGAGCACTTGATCCGTAGGCAACAAATAAATATTCTGCATCATCACATTCTATTTTTTCATAACGCAGATCCTCTTTTTCCATCTGCTCATATTTTTTCATGAGCCTATGTACACGGGCTTCCATTTTTTCAGGTTGAAGGTCGAGTGAGGTGATGATGTTCCGTTCCCTTCCTTTTTTACCGGTAGTTGCCCAATCACCATATTTTTCGATGATCTCTTCATCAGACATTCTTTCTTTTTGATCTTTCAGTACAACTTTTTCCATCATTTGGCCGATCAAACCGTCTGAAAGTATCAATACCGGGGCTCTGTATTTAAAGGCAATATCGAATGCATCTTCCACAAAATCGGACATTTCCTGTACCGATGATGGTGCTAATACATATAATTTATAATCGCCATGGCCACCACCTTTTACTGATTGAAAATAATCGGCTTGCGATGGTTGAATGGTTCCTAAACCGGGTCCGCCACGAACAACATTGACAATGACTGCGGGTAATTCGGCACCTGCTAAATAGGAGATACCTTCTAATTTCAATGAGATACCCGGGCTTGAAGATGAGGTCATTACCCTTTTACCGGTACTTGCTGCCCCATAGACCATATTGATGGCCGCTATTTCACTTTCTGCTTGCAATACGATCATTCCCGTTCTTTCTTCAGGACGTTCGGTCATTAAATGTTCAATAACTTCAGATTGTGGTGTGATAGGATAACCGAAGTAAGCATCGACGCCGGCTCTAATGGCGGCTTCGGCCAATGCTTCGTTTCCTTTCATTAATTTTAACTCTGACATTCCAAATAGTTTGATTAAATTATATTGAAACTTTTACTCTATAGACAGATATAGCTCTGTCTGGGCAAACAATAGCGCAGTTAGTACATCCTGTACAAGCTTCGGGGTCACTCATATAAGCATAGTGATAACCCTTTCTATTTACTTCTTTTGACATACTAATTACATTCTCTGCGCAAACAGGTATGCACAGATCACAGCCTTTACACACCTCTGTATCTACAACGATCGCTCCCTTAACTTTTGCCATTTTAATAATTTTAGTGATGCTTATTTCATTGCTATTTTGATATTCACAAAATTATTCAGAATTTATTGCATAAAATATGACAAATGTCAACTCTTAAAAAATAGTATACCGTTATAAAATTCAAATCAATTACCTTTACCGCCTCAAACCTGTATTATACATTAGAGCTTTCTATTACGCACTAAACTTGCTTCAAAATATACCGTTTCACTACATTTATAAGACTAACCATAGCATCGCTGTGGTTAGTCTTATAAAATGTCATTTTTTATCGTACTTTTAGCCCTCCAAACGAAATCCTAATACATAATTCAGGTATAAAATTCCAAACCTTTGACCTTAAAAACATACACTAAAGAGTTCCGTTATAATCTGAAACTGGCCTACCCGGTCATGTTAGGGATGATCGGTCATACCCTGGTAAGTTTTATTGATAATATCATGGTAGGGCAGTTGGGCACAGCCGAATTGGCGGCTGTTTCATTGGGGAATAGCTTCTTGTTTATAGCCATGTCTTTGGGTATCGGTTTTTCTACTGCTATTACACCATTGGTAGCTGAAGCGGATGGTGAACGCAATATTGAAAAAGGCAAGCAAATTTTTAACCATGGTCTTTTCTTATGTACAGCACTGGGTATCTTTTTATTTTTAATGATCCTTGCTATTAAACCCTTAATGTATCATATGGACCAGCCCGAAGAAGTGGTGCGGTATGCGATGCCTTATTTGGATTTGGTAGCCTTTTCACTGATTCCTTTGATCATGTTTCAGGCATTCAAGCAGTTTGCCGATGGATTATCTCAGACCAAATATGCAATGTGGGCAACTATTTTAGCCAATGTGATCAATGTAGTATTGAATTACCTGTTGATCTTCGGAAAATTTGGGTTTCCTCAATTGGGTATTGTTGGGGCAGCGATCGGCACCTTGATATCGCGTGTCATTATGTTGCTTTTTATGTGGCTATTATTGCGGACAAAAGAGAAGTTTAAACCGTATATTGAACGGTTTAGTTTTAGTGCGATCAAAAAATCTATCCTCAAAAAAATTATAGACCTCGGATTTCCATCGGCACTGCAGATGCTGTTCGAAGTAGCCATATTTACTGCTGCTATTTGGTTATCGGGAGCCTTAGGTAAAAATCCGCAGGCGGCAAATCAAATTGCTCTCAATTTATCATCAATGACCTTTATGATCGCTATGGGATTAGGTGTGGCAGCCATGATACGGGTAGGGAACCAAAAAGGAGTGCAAAACTTTGCAGAATTGCGGCGAATAGCCATTTCTATTTTCTTTTTGACGGTATTGTTAGATATTATTTTTGCCATACTATTTATGGTATTTAATACCGATTTGCCAAGAATTTATGTCGATGAACACGATGTTGTAAATCGATTAGATAATTTTGAAGTAATTAGTATTGCTGCCAAACTTCTGTTGGTAGCGGCGGTATTTCAAATTTCTGATGGCCTGCAAGTCGTGGTTTTAGGAGCGCTTAGAGGATTGCAAGATGTCAACATACCGACATTTATTACTTTTATTGCATATTGGGTCATCGGTTTTCCCATATGCTATTTTTTAGGCAAAGAAGATATGTATGGCAGCGTTGGAATTTGGATAGGCTTATTGGCAGGATTGACATCTTCGGCAATAATGTTATATATTCGATTTAATTATTTGACAAAAAAGTTAATACATCAACAGATAACTTAATATGGGTATTGTTCTAAATCAATCGTTTAAAAATACCATCATCCTTTTTTTAGGCTTTGCTATTGGCGGATTGAATGTACTGTTTTTATACACCCATTTTTTACATGAAGATTATTACGGCCTAATAACTTTTTTACTTTCTACGGCCAATTTATTGATGCCGCTCATGGTATTGGGCATGCAGCATACCATTATTAAATTTTTCACCTCTTATAAAACCAAACTTGAGCGGGACAAATTTTTAACGAGTGTTCTCATTTTACCGTTGGTCATCATTATTCCCCTGGCCATCATAGGTTCTGTTGGGTATGAAAGTATTTCGGATTGGCTCTCCCAGGAAAATGCGATCATTAAGCCCTATACAAGGTATATTTTCACCATTGCCATTTTTATGGGATTCTTTGAGGTTTTTTACGCCTTTAGTAAGGTACAATTGAAAACTGTTTTTGGAAATATTATCAAAGAGATCTTTGGAAGGATCTGTACTACTTTTTTATTAATTGCTGTTTTCTTAAAATGGATCACACAAGAACAGTTTATTTATGCTATTGTAATTGTATATGGATTAAGAATGCATATTATGATGATCTATGCATTTAAATTATACAGGCCCCAACTCATTTTTAAACTCCCTCATAATATTAGAGAGGTATTATCGTATTCTTTTTATATCATTTTAGCAGGTTCTGCCGGTACCATATTGCTCGAGATAGATAAATTTATGATTCCTCAATTAGAACAAATTGCCGAAGTGGCTTATTATTCAGTAGGAATCTATATAGCGTCTGTAATTGGTATCCCTTCGAGGGCAATGCAACAAATAATCAATCCGCTGACAGCAAAAGAATTGAACGCTAATAATTTAAAGGAAGTTGGCAATTTATATCGAAAAAGTTCCATAACCTTATTGATAGCCGGTGGATTATTATTTTTACTGATCAATGTCAATGTGAAAGACCTTTATGTTTTGATCGATAAACCTCAATATTCAGTGGGTGTATTGATCGTTTTGATGATCTCAGTTTCAGAATTATATAAACTATCCCTGGGCAGTAATGGTGCTATATTGACCAATTCAAAATATTATAAAGTATTTTTCTATTTATCAATAGCCATGGCATTGAGTGTTATTATTTTGAATAAATGGCTTATTGAATTGATCGGAATTAACGGAGCTGCCTTAGCGACATTAGTTGTAGTATTGGTGTTTAGTACTTTTAAGATATTCTATATAAAACGAAAATTGCAAATGCAGCCATTTACAAGAAAAACGCTGCTGGTATTGGTATTGATAGCCTTATTGTTTGTGCCTTTTTATTTTGTTGATCTTGGATTGCATCCCATTATAAATATTGGTATAAAATCGTTATTGATTACAGCCATATATATTGTAGTCATTTTTAAGTTGAATGTATCTGAGGAGGTAAATGTGATACTAAATAAATATATATGAAAATGAAAAATCCCGCATCATTGCTGATGACAGGACTTTCCGCATTTAACCCCTTTCAAGGTTTCTTCAAAATTTTTAACCTTTCTCGATTTTTCGTTTTTTAGAAAGATTTTTATGTTCTTTTTTTCGCTTTATGATCTTCGCTTTTTTATGGCCTTTTCCTTTTTTCGATTTGTAATAATAAAAATTATCATCTTCATCATGGTTATCAAAGTTATCATAAAAATCAATATCATCAAAATACCTATCGTCAAAATCCAAGATCATTCCGTCATAAAAGCGATTATAATCAAAATTTCTGTATGAATATCTTGGTTTTACATGTCCGAAATATCGGACTTCTCCAAAGCGGTTGTATCTAATATGCAAGCCACCTACATTGGTCATTCTTCTATGACGATAGTCAATAAATACTGAACCTACCCTTGATACTTTACCGTATCGATTATAGTTTATAAAAACAGTACCTACCCGTTTCACTCGGCCATAATGATCTCTGGAAATATGAACTCTGTGTAATGGAGCTCTTCTAGTGTAACGCCTTCCATTTTTATAGATATAGCTCGAAGTATATCTAGTTCTTGTTCGTGTATTAAAATCAAACTCTCCACTAGGAAAAATATAAAATTTAATACCTTTTTCAACAAACTGAATTGGTTTTGCATTACGGTATTTGTAATAACCCGTTTTACTGTTTGTTGTTGGTCCATTTGTGGCTTCAACATTAGAAACCATCATGAACATACCTAATAATAATAGTATCCCTTTTTTCATAATAATATGGTTTAATTCCCATAAATGGTAATAAATAACAAAATCCAAATTGTAAAACCCAAATTCTCTCTTTTAAAAGTTTTTTGTGATTTATTTTTTGTTTTTGTGATTTCCACTTCGTGGGTTAGGGTTATGCCTACTCTTTAGCTTTTCGGCTTCCGCTCAATTAGCTATTTTCAATGACCATGCCAAAAATTAAAATTGAGTCCCGAACGAGACTGTATAACTGTAAAAAATAAAAGTAGTTTAATATGTAGTTATTATGACTGCGTAACATTTATTACGCACGATCATTGAACTATTTGTTTAATTTACTATTGATTATTCTTAAGTTTACATAATGGAGTATATTTTACCTTTTATAATTGGATTCCTTTCTGCCTTTATAGGGTTGTTGGCACCTGCTATGTTGAATATGACCGCAGCCAGAACGAGTATAGAAAAGGGAAGAAAAGCCGGTGTTGTTTTTGCTGCCGGTGCTGCTTCAGTGGTTTTTATCCAAGGCGTTATTGCCGTAACTTTTGCTAACTATTTAGTGGCACATCCTGAGATAATTTCAAAATTAAAGGTAGCTGCGGTTTTTGTACTTTTCGGATTGGCTATTTTCTTTTTTATACAGGCGGGAAAAAAATTTAAAGCTGAAGGGAAACAAAATAAAGGGAATAATTACATAACCGGATTTGCCATGTCTTCATTAAATATGCTGGCAATACCATTTTATTTGGCAATGGCAACTTTAGCCGAAAGTAAAGGTTGGATGGCCATTGAACAACCTTTTTCAACTATTTATGTTATAGGAGCCGTTTTGGGTGCTTTTTCACTGTTTGTGGTGTATGCTGTTTTTGCTGAACTCATTGCGAGAAAGGCGCAATTTATAGCTAAAAACATCAATTATATTTTGAGTATTTTATTTGTTGTGTTAGCATTGTTTACATTAATAAAGTTATTAATGTAAATTAATTATTATATTTGCGACTAAGCGTTAAATTTTTAATGTCATAAATATGATTGAAGCTATTGAGCACAACCTTAAAAGGGGTGTTAGATTATTAAATTCTATTACCGATATTGAATATAGTGATACTTCCATGGAGCCATACCATTCAAGCATTGGAGGTCATATGAGACATATATTAGATGTTTTTGATTGCATTTTTTGTGGTTTGGAATCGAAACAAGTCGATTTAGCAGCAAGAAAACGCGATGAATTAGCCGAACAAAAAACCGCTTTTGGCCTGACTTATTTTGAAAAAACGTTACAACAACTAAATGCCTTAAAAGGAACTGATTTGAATCAAATGGTGGAAGTTTCTGACGATTTGGGCTTGGGTACTGTTATTACCAATTATACCCTTGCTTCTGCTTTGATTCAAGCGCATAGTCATGCCATACATCATTTTGCAAGTATAGGTTATATTATTTGTAAATTAGGTATTGAATTGCCTGATGCTGATTTTGGCTATAATCCTACAACGCCGAGATCCGAAAGACTGGAATTATAAAATTCAGTTTAGCTTATTCAATTTTATTAATTTTTTCGAATGCTTTCTTAACCACATCATATCTTTAAAATAAGGAACAAATTTTGGATATGGTATTTTAGATATTTCGTGATTTTTTTTAGCAATACGATATACAATCTCCCAATGTTTTCGAATGCATTTTAAGGCACCAAAATAGGTTGCATTGGTTGGATCGTAAATATGTGTAGGTTCAGATATGATACCATTTATTTCTAGAATTTTAAAATTTTTACCTGCTGTCAATTCCTCAAAAGTGTTGTATTTTATATCTAAACGTCCATAATACCAATTGTCAATTTGCTTGGAGAGCTCATCCATCATTTGTTCCAAATCTTTTGTATTGAGGTGGTTGCCATTTATGAATTGCGTTCCTTTAGAATGGTTTCCAATAACTGTCAGCTTAATGACTTCATCTTTGTTTGGGACGGATTGCATTTTTTCTTTATGGATATTCCTTAACAAGCCATAGTATAAATAAGCACGTTTATCAGCCAATATTAATTCAGACAGGTTTGAAGTTCCATTTCCGGTGACCGTTAAAAATTTTTTCAGTGTTATAGAAGTTATTTTACCTTCGGTTTCATCTGGAATTCGATGGTAAAATATGCCACATTCATTTTTATAATCTATAAATTCTTGAATGATAATATCGATCTTGTTTTTTTTTAAGTAGTTCTCCAATTCGCTTTTTGTATCGATTTTTTTTACCAAATAACCTCTAAAACCAATATCAGGTTTAGTGATCAAAGGAAATTTTATATTCGAATTTTCAATACTTAAAAGTGCATCGTTAAAACTATCACCTTCAGAAATTAATATTGTTAATGGTTTATATTGAGGTGGAATTAACTGTATGGTTTCATATTTGGATTCGGTTCCATTTCCCGAATATTTTATTGCCGGATTTGCAACTAAATAAGAAATCAGGTGCTTTGCTTTAATCGTTGCATACACATAAAAAGGTGCCAGAGGAATATAGAACATAAAGGTTGGCCAATGTTCCCATTGTAAGAGCTTGGTAAAGAGCGATTTAATTTTTATCATTGTCCTTGTCAAAAATATGCCTGGTAACTTTTACGACCCCTATGGCCGTAATGCTAATTGCTGCTATCGCCAATATAATACCCAGTAGCAATAACAAATAAGAACTGTCTTTTTTTAATGCTTTAAAACCAATAGTTACGACTATGGGTGCGGCAAATAAAAGAACTAAGGCAAAAGACAGATATTTTACAGCATTTGACAGTGTTGGTTTCTTATGTTGCATGGCGGTAATTATTTATAGCATTTCTTACATTACCGTACTTTTGAAGTAATTCAGTAGCCAACATTTCATCAATTTGCAATTCGTTCATTAACATTTTTATACCTCTATCGACTAATTTGCTATTCGACAGCTGCATGTCAACCATTTTATTGCCTTTTATTTTACCCAATTGGATCATTGTAGAAGTAGTAATCATATTGAGTGCTAATTTTTGAGCAGTTCCTGCTTTCATGCGTGAGCTGCCGGTTACAAATTCAGGCCCAACGACTATAACTACAGGATATTTGGCTATTTTTGTCAACGGACTTTTATCGTTACAGGTAATACAGCCGGTAATAATATGTTCCCGGTTGCATTTTTCTAACGCTTCGATAACATAGGGAGTAGTACCTGAAGCGGCAATGCCGATAACAACATCTTTATCTGAAATGTTATATGATTTTAGATCTTCCCAGCCTTGAGTAGCCGAATCTTCGGCAAATTCAACTGCTTTTCGTATGGCGGCATCACCTCCTGCAATGATACCAATAACCAAATCGTAAGGAACTCCAAATGTGGGTGGGCATTCACTTGCATCAACAATTCCTAATCTACCACTTGTTCCAGCACCGATATAAAACAATCTTCCTCCGGATTTTAATTTAGGTATTATTTGCGCTATTAATTTTTCAATTTGAGGAATAGCTTTTTCTACCGACAATGGAATCGTTTTATCTTCATTGTTTATATTAGAGAGTAATTCGTTTATACTCATCTTTTCGAGATGATTATAATGAGAATCTTTCTCTGTTGTTTTTATAAAACCCATGGGTCAAAAATACATAATTTTTGATTTCTATTAGTAATTGATATTAAATACATTGTTTTCTGAAATTTATCTAGGATGAAAAGAATCAATGCTAATTTATTGTATATTCAACTTCATCCACTTCAGATAACCTAAAATAGCCAAATGGAAAATTTTCAGGATTTGTTTGATTGATGCAATTACCTCTAACGGTTGCAGGCTTTGTTTCAAAAGGACCTCCACTATCATTGCCACTTTGTTGCAACAGGATAAGCATGAATTCATAAAAACGTTCTGATATACCGTAATTTCTTATGGTAAGTGATGTTCCCTGTGATAGATCTTCCTCGTTATAAAATGCAAAAATTTGGTTCCCATCAGTAAATTCATCGTCATAAACTTCTAATGTTGGAATGGTAGGGATATCATTGATAAATTCAAAAAAATAAAAATTCTTCTCATCTGCCGGGTCAGTATAAAACGCTTTTATTTCTATCTGATCACCTGAAAAACCGCCATCATTTTTTTGCTCGACAAAGTCAATAGAACTTACTGACATTAATGTTTCAGCTGCGGTATAAGTTTGGCCATTAGTTATGATCGTTAAATCATAATGACCATTAATTACCGGTCTGAACGTACTGTTTTTGTAGATACCTGAGTTACCCTCTTCAATAAAGGCGAAAGTAATGTTATTTGCATCCGTAATTGTTACGACGGCATTATTTACCGGAGGAATTTCATTATCAAAATATGGGGCCGTCAATGTCAACTTTATTTGTTGTTTATTACCCGAGGTTCCCTTAAACCAATTTATCGATGCATCGATAACCAATCTGGGTTCGGCAACAGGTACATGGACGGTTATAACATCTTCACAAGAAAAAATAAAAGTACTGAATAAAATTAGACAGTATATCTTTTTATTCATGAAAAGTCTGTCATTTTTGTAATGTTTTATGTTTAGGGACGGCATGCTGATATTTTTCTTTGAAAAATTCATATGACTTAAAATTTAAAATTATAAGATACTGAGGGAACAATACCGAAAATTGCTAATCTTGTCGCTTCGTTGACACCTGTAATTCTGTTTTCACCAAATGTAATTGATGTTGCATTTCTTCGATTATATACATTATAAATACCAAAAACCCATTGACCTTGCAATCCTCTTTTCTTCGTTGGTTTTGGAGTATAGTGTATTGAGAAATCTAAACGATTATAAGATGGGAGCCTGTTCTCGTTTCTATCGCTAAAACGCGGTATCGTAATACCGTTAAATTCATATTGACCTGTTGGATAGGAGGTTGGTTGCCCCGTTTGGAATAAAAAATTCGCATTGAATTTCCATTTCCTATTGAACTCATAACTTCCAGTAAAGGAAATATCATGTGTTTTATCATATGGAGTATTGTACCAATTTCCATTATTTATGCCTAATTCAGTTACCGTTCTTCCTTCTGTTTGTTGTTGAGATTTTGACAGGGTATAGGCCAGCCATCCTTTAAATCTACCTTTATTTTTCCGTACCAATACCTCCAAGCCATAAGCTCTTGCTTTTCCATTAAGAATAACCCGTTCAATAGCATCATTTGCGATTAGATCTGCTCCATCTATATAATCAATTCGATTTTCAATGGTTTTATAGAAACTTTCAACTTCCAAGGAATAGGCATTGAAATTTTTAAAATACCCTAAGGCAAATTGATCCAATAACTGTGGTTTAATATACTTACCACTAGGTGTCCATACATCTAAAGGTGTAGGCGAACTTGTGTTTGATAGTAAATGTAAGTACTGGCTCAATCTATTATAGCTAGCCTTTACAGAGGCTTGGTCATTTAACTGATAAGCCAAAGAAAATCTTGGCTCAAGGTTACTAAATGACTTGATAATATCACTTCTTTTAAAGGTTTCTGCACTAATTGCCTCAGCACTTTCATAGATTTGAAAGTCTTCATTAAAAACTACCGCCTGATTATTTTCATATATATTCAATTCATCTTGTCCTAAACGTGAAAAAGTGCTAAAACGTAATCCGTATGATAAGGCTATTTTCTCTGTTATTTTATGTTCAGTATCTATATACACCGCGTTTTCAAATGCATATTTATCTATTAATTTTATAGGATTGATTCCGGAAGTTGGTGATGAAGGTTCAATTTTACCCGGATTGAATCTATAATAAATGCTATTCAAACCATATTGCAATTTAAATGTATTATTTAAATAATGCTTAAAATCATACTTCACATTAAAATTCTGAATCCCGGAATTCCAGTCAAAACCAACAAAATCTAATTTTAGTCCATAGTAGTAATCAGAATAAATTAACGAAACATTTGAAAAAAGTTTATCGGAAAACAAATGATTCCATCTAAAATTCACTACGGTATTGCCATAGGTATTTTCAAAGCTATCAGGAATACTAAATACATCTCTTCCAAAATATCCTGATATATAAACATTGTTTTTAGCGTTCAGCTTATAGCTAATTTTAGTATTTAAATCATAAAAATAGGCAATATTATCGAGGTCAAATAAGGGTAAAAATAAATGGGCATATGAACTTCTTCCTCCAAAAAGAAAAGAGGCTTTGTCCTTTTTAAGCGGTCCTTCTACTAATAGCCTGCTTGCAACAATGCCGATACCGCCGTTTGTATGAAATTCTTTTTTATTTCCCTCTTTTTGGTAAATATCCAAAACAGAAGAAACACGGCCGCCATACCTTGCAGGAATACCTCCTTTGTATAGTTTAAGATCTTTAATGGCATCAGGATTGAAAACCGAAAAGAGACCAAATAAATGTGAGGAATTGTAAATAGTGGCCTCATCAAGTAGAATTAAATTTTGATCAGCAGCCCCACCACGGACATTGAATCCCGACGAGCCTTCACCGGCATTTGTTACGCCAGGTAAGAGTGTAATGGCTTTGATAACATCGGCTTCGCCTAAAACGACCGGAATTTGTTTGATGGAAGCAGCGGACAAGGCATTCAAACTCATTTGCGGCTTTCGGATATTTAGCTTTTCAACATTTTCTTTAATGATAACTTCGTCTAAGCTTTCTGAAGTTTCGAGTAAACCAAAGTTTTTTGAAATATTTCGCTCCAAATGTATTGTTTCTATGATATCATCAAAACCAATATAGGTGATAACGATCTTATAAATTCCTTTAGGGAGTGTAATAGAATAGAAGCCATATTCATTAGTTGTAGTTCCTGTTTTTAATTCAGGAACCAAAATAGTCGCTCCAATAAGTGTTTCGTTGCTATTTTTTTCTGAAACAGTACCACTTAAGGTAAACTTTTCTTGTGAAGTAAGGGTGGATAAATTAAAAAGAAAGATAAAGAATAAGAAAGCTTTGTTGTACTTCATTAAGAATTTTTTATGCGCAAAAATATTAAAAAATGATACCAAAGAAGAATTATGATGTAAAGTAATTGCGTACTAGAGAATAATAACATGTGACTTCTTTGGAATCACTGTGTCATAAGAGTATAGAATCGTAAGAATTATGTAAAAGTATTCAGGCGAGTAGGTTTTGATTTAGTTAGTTAGTTTGAAAAGCAGGTAAGAAAACTCTTTACCTGCTTTTTTTTGTAGAAAATCGACGTATTTAATGCAATGCCGTTTTGTTAAATAGTTGCTAAGATTGTATTAAATGTTTTGCTAGGCCGCATTGCTTCAGAAGTCATCTGTTCATTTGGTAAATAATAACCGTTAATATCCATAGATTTTCCTTGAACAGAATTTAGTTCATCAATAATTTGGCTCTCATTTGCTTCCAGTTCTTCAGCAATCTTTCTAAAATCACTACTTAACTCAGCATCCTTGGTTTGATTTGCCAAGGCTTGTGTCCAATATAGTGCCAGATAAAAATGACTTCCCCTGTTGTCAAGTTCATTAACCTTACGAGACGGGGATTTCTTCTTGTCTAAGAATTTATCGGTAGCATCATCTAAGGTTTCTGATAATACCAATGCTTTTGAATTAGTATTGGTCTGCCCGAAATGCTCCAGTGAAACGGCCAGTGCTAAAAATTCACCTAAAGAGTCCCAACGCAAATGATTTTCTTTTAAGAATTGTTGTACATGTTTCGGAGCCGAACCGCCGGCACCAGTTTCAAACAATCCGCCACCATTCATCAGAGGAACTATAGAAAGCATTTTAGCGCTGGTACCAACCTCTAAAATAGGGAAGAGGTCTGTCAGGTAATCACGTAAAACATTACCTGTTACTGAAATAGTGTCCTGTCCATTTTTAACACGTTCCAGCGTATATTGTGTAGCTTGAGCGGGTGATAAAATTTTAATATCCAACCCACTTGTATCGTGATTTGGTAAATATGCTTTCACTTTTTTGATCAATTCAGCATCATGGGCCCTGTTCTTATCAAGCCAAAATACAGTAGGCGTATTTGTTGCCCTTGCCCTATTGACAGCAAGTTTTACCCAGTCTTGAATAGGGGCATCTTTAACCTGACACATCCTCCAAATATCACCTTCTTCAACCGTATGCTCAATTAATGTAGCACCCGAATCATCTAAGACTCTAACTTTTCCATCTGCCACAATTTCAAAGGTTTTGTCATGTGAACCATATTCTTCTGCTTTTTGAGCCATAAGGCCTACATTAGGAACTGTGCCCATAGTACTCGGGTCAAAAGCACCATGTTTTTTACAAAAATCGATAGTGGTTTGATAAATACCCGCATATGAACTGTCTGGAATAACAGCTTTCGTATCTTGAAGATTGCCATCGGTATTCCACATTTGTCCTGAAGAACGAATCATGGCCGGCATAGACGCATCAATAATTATATCGCTGGGTACATGAAGGTTGGTGATGCCTTTGTCGGAATTTACCATCGCTAAACCAGGTTGTTGCTCAAAACATACCTTAATATCTGCTTCGATTTCTGTACGTTTAACATCAGGTAATTCCTCTAGTTTATGAATTAGATTTCCGAAACCATTATTCACCTCCACGCCAAGCTCTTCTAAAATTGCTCCATGTTTTTTAAATATTGGTGCAAAGAATTCATTAACGGCATGACCAAAAATAATAGGGTCAGAGACTTTCATCATTGTTGCCTTCATGTGTAAGGAAAAAAGCACACCTTTACTTTTTGCGTCAGCTATTTGTTCTTTTAAGAACTGTAGCAATGCTTTTTTACGCATTACTGTTGCATCGATAATTTCACCGGTTAACAATGGTGTTTTTTCTTTTAAAATTGTACTATTGCCACTAGTGTCAAGATGTTCAATTTTTACATTGGTAGTTTTTGTCAAGGTAATTGATTTTTCATTGTGGAAAAAATCACCTTCTGACATTGTTGCCACATGTGTTTTTGAATCAGCACTCCAAGCTCCCATTGAATGCGGATTCTTTTTTGCGTAGTTTTTCACGGCTTTTGGAGCGCGACGGTCAGAATTACCTTCACGTAAAACAGGGTTAACTGCACTTCCTTTTATTTTATCATAACGCGATTTGATCGTTTTTTCTGCATTATTTTCCGGTTCATCGGGATAATCAGGTAGCTTAAACCCTTTTGATTGCAATTCTTCTATTGCCGTTTTTAACTGCGGAATAGAAGCGCTGATATTAGGTAATTTTATGATGTTAGCTTCCGGTTTTTTTGCCAGGTCTCCCAATTCGTCCAACGCATCAGAAACTTTTTGGTCGTCAGTTAAGAAATCAGGAAAAGTAGCTAAAATTCTATTGGCTAAAGAAATATCTTTCGTTTCAATTGTAATTCCCGAAGATTTTGTAAAAGCCTTTACGATGGGTAAAAAGGAATGTGTTGCTAAAGCTGGAGCTTCGTCAGTTTTTGTATAAACTATAGTAGCTTTTTTTGGCATGTGTTTGTATTTTCTAAATTAAATAAGATGTACTTTTTTAAAAGCTCACAAATTTACAAATTTATACCCGGATTTTTAGCTGATAAATATCATTAGTTAAAGGTTTTTTGAATAAATTTTAAAGGAATTCCGTATTAGAAAAGCATAAAAAAGCACCTTATGGTTATAAGGTGCTTTTAACTATTGTTCTTAATATTAATTTTATCATTAAGGAATTGTGCGCTAAACACTGATTATGAAATTATTAAAGAACAATATGGTTTCGAATCTAAATAAGCTCATAGTAAATCAACTCTCTCATAGCAATACAAAGGGGAAAATTCTTTACTTAGATTCTCTTGCAGGTAAAAGTACGGTATAAAGTGATAATTTCATGTTTCGACTTCGTTAACTTACCAACCGCTTATTAACAGAAGTTATTAACAAATGTTAATAAGTGTAATTTACTGCAAAAACTAAAGCCATAATAAAAATTGCTTTCTATTATGGCTTTTAGCTAATCATTTAACGCAAGTAAGCAACTACCTAAATAATTACTATTGGTCATTTGTTAAAACAACGCACCCCGCCAAATAATTTTTAAAATATTTTTATAATACATCAACAAATAATAACGGATGTTAATCACTAACTGAATGACTATATAAATATTTTAAATCTGTTTTTAATCATTTCAATACGTCCAATTATTCATGCTAAACACTTGGCTATATATAATTCTTAAAAACAAAAAGAACGTTCTTTCAGAAATTACAATCTGTTTCGTCTACTAAACTTCTGATTTGACCGAAATCTCTTCTTGGGTTTACTAAACTGCTAACCTCTTGTAAATTCTTCAACAAATATAAACGGGAAATTGAAAAAGTCAATAAAAATTGATTAAGAGTTATTAATAAGTTATTAGCCAGATATTAATAACATTTATAAACAATTGTTAATAGAAAACCCTATCTCTTTGTCTGAAATAGGGTTTATATTCTTTAAATAGAGAATCAATTACACTCGCGTTTCTTTAATTCTTGCTTTTTTACCGGTAAGGTTTCTGAAATAGTAAATTCTTGCTCTTCGAACTTTACCTTTTCTATTCAATTCAATTTTCTGAATTGCCGGCAAATTGATAGGGAATATACGTTCAACACCCACTGTACCGGACATCTTTTTGATAGTAAAAGTTTCGGTTGACCCAGAGCCTCTACGTTGAATTACTACACCTTTAAAAAACTGAGTACGCTTTTTTTCACCTTCTTTAATTTCATAATATACTGTAATAGTATCACCAGCTGAAAAATCAGGGACTTCTTTTTTTGTTACAAATTCGTCTTGCACGAATTTTACTAAATCTCCCATTTTAATTATTTTAATGGTTTTCAAAAATCAACATTCACGATTTTCGTCAGAGGTTAATTTTGAGTGTGCAAATGTAATAAAAAGTTTTTGAAGATTATATATTGAAATAAAATTTATTTTTTACTTTTTTTCAATAGGTAAGGACGTATTGTTTTAGTTCTTTCCAGTGCTTTTTTACTACGCCATTCCTCGATTTTTGGAAAATTGCCCGACAATAATATATCCGGTACTTTATGTTCTTTATACACTGAGGGTCTGGTATATACCGGAGGCGCCAATAGATCGTCTTGAAATGAGTCTGATAAGGCAGACGTCTCATCTCCCAATACTCCG
>Ga0209633_10000528_pt1 | contig 43996 bp, 48 predicted proteins | sample Cruoilmetagenom1_FD_187290 | JGI IMG/M metagenome (GOLD analysis project Ga0209633, IMG submission 187290) | Oil polluted marine microbial communities from Coal Oil Point, Santa Barbara, California, USA - Sample 1 (SPAdes) (version 2) | ecosystem: Environmental > Aquatic > Marine > Oil seeps ...
CCAAATCTTACTGCTACTACTTGCGTATTTTTTGAATCTACATTTTGTAGATACAATTCACAAATTCGTTTCGTAGTACCCATTACATTTGTTGGACGAACCGCTTTATCTGTAGAGATTAATAGAAAATTCTTCACATTATGTTTAATAGAACAATCTATTGTATTTTTAGTTCCTATTATATTGTTAATAATTGCCTCACCAATATTATCTTCAACTAATGGCACATGTTTATATGCAGCTGCATGTATCACAATATCTGGACTATATTTTTCAAATGTTTTGTCTAAAAGCTCTTTATTGGATACTGATTGCATCACAAGTATTGGATTATATTTCTCTAACTCTTGAGCGATAGTGTAAAGATTGAATTCACTATGATCAATGAGTATTAACTGTTTTGCACCAAAATTCACACATTCTCTTGCTATTTGACTTCCAATACTTCCACCAGCACCAGTAATCAATACAGTTTTATTTACTATAAAACTTTTGATTGCTGTTTTATCTAAATCTTTTGGGTGTCTAGCTAACAAATCTTCAACACTTATATCTTTTAATTGTGTAGTGAAATCTTTATCTCTTAATATCTCCTCAAGTGATGGGAGAATTTGTATCTCTTGAAAAAACACATTTAAATCATCATAAACATTTTTAATCTGAAGAGTTGTTGCACTAGGCATAGCTATAACTAATAAATCATATTTTTTGTTTTTAAGTTTTTCTTTAAGGTATTTAGGTGAAAGTATACGAATACTATCTATACTTCTTCCTTGTAAAGACAAATCATCATCTACTAAATATCTTACTTTATATTCTGTATATTTAAATTCTTCTTTTAATTTTACACCAGCTTTTCCAGCACCATAAATAACAACATTTTTTGTTTTCTCAATTGTACTTCTATTAATAATATAATAATAAAAATACATAGTAAAATTAACAATAAAAATATATAAAAAAAGCTCACTAGCTAAAAATGCAAATCTTACCTCACCATGATAATATGGCGCATATAATACAAAAGGGACAATATATACAAAACTTTTTATAAGAAATGTTTTTTGAGTAGCTTTACTCCAAGATAGTGAATAGTCTTTAAATATAAGTAAAGAAGCAATTATACGCAAAACTATCACACTTAATACTAATTTTATATCAAATGAAACATGAAATATAAAAAAAGTCCAACTAAAAGTGATAAAAGAAAATGTAATTATCACTAAAAAATTTAATATTCGTTTATTTAAAATCATTCAAATTCTTTCTTATTATCTATATATTTTACAGCAAAGTATAATATCATAATAGCTATGAGAAAAACTACAAAAATATTACTTATAAAATAAACCAGCAAAAATAAAATTAGATTAATAATTATTGCATAGTTTGTTACTTTATAGTGACTCCACCCAGCTTGAGTAAGACGTTGATAAGCATGTTTTTTATGAGCAAGGGAGAGTTTTTCACCATTAAATTTTCTTCGGATTAAAGTCAAAGTAGCATCAAACCAGAATAAAGCAAAAAGTATAATCCAAATCCATAAATTTGTGGGTTCCTGATTTGTATAATATATTGTAAATATAGCTATATTGTATCCAAGAAGTGTACTTCCCACATCACCCATAAATATCTTTGCTTTATTCCAATTCCAATAAAGAAAACCAAGAACAGATACAGCTAATATTCCAAAATGTAAATCTCCAAATAGTAATAACCCAGCAACAGATAAAAAGACAGCCTCACTGCCTGCATAACCGTTAATACCATCTAAAAAATTAAAAAGATTAATGTACCAAACTATTAGTAAAAATGCAAATATATTTGTTATTATAGGATTTAATAGAGTATAAAAACCAAAATCGATACTTCTTAATCCCCCTATTGCAATAAGTCCGCCTATTGCTACAAAAGCTTGCGTACAAAGTCTAAGTTTAGGACTTAAGTCGTGTACATCATCAAAAAAACTCACTACTGAGATACAAATACCTACTAACAAAGCATAAAAGAGTGTTGATTCAATCTGATTAGTATATTGTAAATAAATCAAACCTAAAAACCATGTAACAGCAATAGCAATTCCACCACCATGAGGTGTAGGCACTGTATGTGAACTTCTTTCGTTTACTTCATCTAAGATGGCATTTTTTATGTAGTAGTTTTTTATAAAGTATGTAAGTGTAAATGCTAAAATAAATAAAATAAAATAAATCATAAACTTTGCACTTCTCTTAAATATACTTTATTTACGATATCTTTATCAAACCTTTTTCTTGCAATCTTTTTAGCATTAAATTGCATATTTCTGAAACTATCTTTATCTAATAAAATCATTTTTTCAATAGACTTTTTCAAACTTTCTGAGTTTTTAACTTCACATAAAAAACCATTTACACCATTTTCTACTATATCTTTACAGCCAGCAACATTTGTAGTTATAATTGGCTTAGAAGCACTTGCTGCTTCAATTAAAAGTCTAGATAAGCCTTCTCTATAACTTGGTAAAACTATAACATCACAAATTTTAAAAAAATCTTTAATTTTATCTGTTTTCCCAATAAATTTTATTAATCCGTTATTTTCCCAATTTTTAATTTCATCTTTTTCAATACCACTTGGATTTCCACTATCAAATTGACCACCTAGTAAAAAAATCACCTCTTTATATTTAAGTTTTAACTCTTTAATAGCATCTATATACTCATATATCCCTTTATCTTTTAAAAGTCTAGATACTAAAAGAAATGTAAGTTTATTTGTATTTGAATAACAATTTATAAATAATTTTGTATCAACGCCAGAACCAGGGACTATAGACACTTTATCTATATTAACTAAATTTTTAGATATGAAAAAATCTCTATCATCAGTATTTTGAAATAATACTCTTGAAGAAAATATCAATGAAAATTTGTATAAATATTTTAATATCTTTGATAAAAGATCATCTTTAATAATTGCCGAACCTAAACCATTTATAGTATTAATAGATTTTACCCCTGCAAACTTTGCTGCAATTGTTCCATAGATATTTGGTTTAATAGTAAAATGTAAAACTATATCTGGTTTCTCTTTTTTATAAATTTTAACTAACTCTATCATATATTTAAAATCTTCTAAAGGATTAAGTCCTTTTCTATTTATACTAACTTGTATAAATTTAACATTTAAATGATTTAATACTTTTAGTGAAGAATCTGACAAATCATCATTATTTGCTACACAAACAATTTCATAATCATGTTCTATAAAAAACTTTATAAGTTCTTTTCTAAAATTTGCAATTGTAAAAACTACGTTTGCACTTATTAGTATTTTTTTCTTATTCATAAGCTTTTTTTCCAAATTTCTAAACTATATAGTGTCCAAAGCATTTTCGCTCTTTTTTCATCAGATACAACAATCTTTTGATCCAGTAATTGACTTATAAATTTTTTATCAATAAATTTTTCACTATAACAACCTGTAGTTAAAGTATCAAAAATATTTTCTTTCAAATCATTCTCAATCCAACTTTTAAGAGGAACTTCGAAACCTCTCTTGGGTTGAGGTATAAGTTCATTCGGTAAATATTGTTTAGCTAATTCTCTTAAAATAAATTTTGTTTTAGTTCCATTAATTTTAAATTTATCATCTAGAGTTGGAGTAAACTCTAACATATATTTACTCAAAAATGGACTTCTTCCCTCTAATGAATGAGCCATTGTAGCTATATCCATTTTTTTCAATAAATCACTTTGCAAGATTAGGTTAAAATCCATATAAAGTATTTTTGACAATTCTGATATGTTAGTATTATTTACAGATTCAATAAAATTATTCATATCTTTAAATATATTATTTATATCAAAGTTATAAACATCTTCAAAAATATCATTTGTTGCACTATTATAAAAATCTAACTTTTCTTTACTTGACATTGCAAGTAATCGGTAAGCATAATTATAAATAGATTTTTTACTGTGTGGTTTTGGTAAAATTTGAACTAAGAATGAAAAATAGGAAGCTAAGTTTATCCAATTATTTGCAACTGGTACATATCTTCTATATCCTGCAAAGATTTCATCAGCCCCATCACCATTAAGTATCACTGTTACATATTTCTTAGCTTCTTTACTTACATAATAACTAGGAATTGCACTACTATCCATAAAAGGTTCACCATAATTTAAAAGTATCTTTTCAATATCATCCTCTAAATTCATACTTATTCTTAATTCATGATGTTGAGTATTATACTTATTTGCAGTTAGTTTAGCTAAATGTGACTCATCGAATGAACCATCAAATTTAACAGTAAATGTTTTTAGGTTATCTATATATTCACTCGCAATAGCAACTATTAAACTACTATCAATACCTCCACTTAAAAAGGCTCCAACTTCTAATTCTGATGATAAAAGTCTATCTTTTACACTTTTATGTAAAATATCATCAAGTACTTTTTTTGCATATTCAAAATCTGTAATTTTATCTTTTTTATAAAAATCTAATAAGTCAAAATATTTTTCTTTTTTTATCTCTAAATTATCAATATTTATTTCATAAACATAACCAGCCTCGAATTCTGTAACATTTTTATAAGATGTAGTGCTTTTAAAGAAAAACCCATTTCGTATATATGAATATATTGTTTCTTCATTAATTTCAAGCTTATTGATACCTGCTTTTATAGCATTTAATTCACTAGAAAATATCAAACTTTGATTATTATTATAAAGATAAAGTGGTTTTTTACCAGCCCTATCTCTAGCTAATATCAACTGATTTGAATTTTTATTTAATATAGAAAAGGCAAACATACCATCAAGCATATTAAACATTTTATTTTTATATTTTATATAGAGATAAAGTAATGTTTCAGTATCTGAATTTGTTTTAAATGTAAAATCTTTTAAATGTTCTTTTCGTAAATCTAAATGGTTATATATCTCACCATTAAAAACTATTACAAACTCTCCATATTCAAAAGGCTGGTGACCATTTGATATATCTTGAATTGAAAGTCTGGTATGAATTAAATTGATATTTTGATAGTTATAAATATCTTGTTCATCTGGTCCTCTATGATATAAAGCTTGTTTTATAGCTTCAATACTATTTCCATTAAAATTTATTGTTCCTGCTATTCCACACATATATTTTATCCAAATACTCTTCGCTTAAAATATTTCAAAAGTGACCACACAATTAATAAACTATACTTTAAAAAATTAATATATCTCATCTCATATAAAAACTTATAGTTATATAACTCACCTTTTTCCATATTCCACATATGAGAAGATAGTCCACTTTCTCCATAAGGTTTTTTATATAATTTTACTAAAGGTACATCTATAAAAATCAATGTTTCTTTTAAAGACACTTTCAACCACAAATTATAATCTTCAGAATAAGATAAACTTTCATCAAATCCACCAACTTCTTTAAATAATTTTTTTTCTATCACAGTACAGGGTGTAGAAGTTCTATTAGAAATCAAAAAATCATTAAATATAAATTCTTTAATACTAATATTTCCTATATCTTTAAATTCATTAATTGTATAACTTGAACTTACAAATTTAATTTTTAATTTTTGAATACAATCATATTGTATTTTTAATTTATCCTTATGCCATTCATCATCTGAATCTAAGAAAGCCAAATATTTTCCTACTGAATTTTTAACTGCATAATTTCTTGCTTTTGATGGCCCACTATTTTTCTGATACATATATTTATATTTTATATTCTTTTGATTCTTAAAATATTTATTAATTATTGTTTTTGTATTATCATTACTTCCATCATCTACAATAACTATTTCAAAATCTTTGAAAGTTTGATTCACCACAGAATCTAAAGCCCTTACTACTGATTTTTCAGAATTATAACATGGTATAATTACAGAAAATATCATAATGCATACTCTAATCTAGGCATTAGCTTAAGAACTATTTTCATTATAAAATTATCCTTACTAAGAAGCTGAATCCAATGACGATTATCTTTAGGTAAATTATTAATATATTCTTGAATATTTTCTTTTTTAATAGTAATTAATTTATTTTCTTTTGAATCATAAATATAGACAAAGTCATCTATTTTAGTTTTAATATCAAATTTTTTATCAACTAAAAAATCGTCTTTTTTTATAAATCTTCTATTAATGGTTGAAACTTTATATTCTTTATTAGTTGCTAGTTTAAAAATATGAGATGTCATACCTTGTGCAAAAAACTCAATATGGGATAAACTCCCTAATTTACTATACTGACCATAACTTACAAATAATTGTTTTGTTCGATCAAATTCTTGTAAAGATTGGTTATTTGTAATATTATTTATAATTACTAATTGTGTTTTATTCCATGCTTTCCAATGATCTGATATTCCTAATACAGATAAAATAAAAATTGAAAATATTATTGTTGCAATATTTTTGTTTTTTAGCAAATAAAATACAATAATAAAAGATAATAACAATGAACTATATATTGTTACTCTATTACCTAAGTTAAATGCAATTTGAGGATATAAACTTGTTAATGAAAATATCCCTAAACCAAGAGCTAAAACTAACATTAAAGTTAATAATAATTTATTGTTTCTTTTTTCTTCATGCACTTCATAATACTTATAAAAAGTAAATATCAATAAAACACCTATAGATAAAGAAGTTAATGTTATGTTACTAATAGAATAAAATAATTTTAACCACATAGATGGACCAACAGCTGTATCAAAAAATGTTCCTATTTGTAATATATATTGCTTTATTAATTTTAAAATATTTAAACCTGAATCAATTCTCCCTTGCGGTCCATCACTAAATAGAGTAATATAAAAATAAAATAGAATATAAAATAATGTAGGTATTAATGATACAAAAAACTTTTTAAATTCTTTTACTAATAAAAAATAAAATGATAGCCCTATAATATAAGGTGGGGATGAAAAACCATAAAACGAACCAAATGTTAATGTAAAAAACCCTAATTTAAATCTATTTTGATTAATAAGATAAAATCCATACAATATTATTGCTGGTACCATAGTATACTTTAGTGCAGAATACCAATAATTTGTTGCATCATGAAGAGGAAAAAGCACAAATAATACTGCAATAAACATAGCATTATGTTGTGATAAAAATTGTCTAAAGAACTTATAAGTTAATACTATTGCCAAATAAGATATTAACACTTTTGGTATAAAATATAAAAAATTATTATCACCAAAAAGTAAAAGCCAAAATCGATGAAAATAAGATGAAAAAACACTAAAGATAGCTACATGATGTGTTTTCATATCTATATGAAAAAATTCACTTAAACTGTGAATATTTAAGTTATATTCAGTAATAAATTCAATAAAATCATCAGAATAAAAACCTGTATTATAAAAAAGATAAATTAATACCCCAATTAATAAAAGATTTACTTTAATAATTTCATTTTTATTCACTTAATTGTCCTTTTGTATATAAACATATTTTTTATTAAGATAAAATCCCAATAATGGCATATAAAATAATGCAATAAATTGTGCTAAATAAATATTAATTTTATAAATATCAACCGTTATCCATAGATGAATCAAACTTAAAAGATAAATAAAAAAATAAACTCCAATAAAAATAATTATTTTTTGTTTATTAGAATCAGTAAATACAATATGTTTATAACTATAATAATTAAAAGTAACGGCAATTATAGTAGTAAGTGTAACAACTAATTCTTTTTGTTGTATAAAAAAATACAATACAACAAACACAAAATAGCTAAATAATGTATTCAAACCTCCGGTAAATAAAAATTTTAAAAACTGTCTATCTATCTTCATTTAATTTATCAAAAATTTTTGAAATAACATAAGTTGGTCTATTTCTAACTTCAACATATATTCTCCAAATATATTCTCCTATTATACCAAGAGCTATCAATATAAAACCAGAAAAAATTGATATTAAAACCACTATTGTCGCCCAACCTTCAGGAGAGGCTTCCTTATCAGGATTAGTTAGCCAAGTTAATATTACATAAATGGCGTATAAAAAACCTCCTAAAGATGTGCTAAAACCAAGAGCAGTCACAAATCTTATAGGCATATAAGTATTTGCTAATAAAGAATCATAAAATGTTAAAATCTTTTTCCAAAAAGTATATTGTGACTTTCCTCTTTTTCGTTCTTTTCTTTCATAATGATGTAAAGTATATTCATATCCAAAATTAAAAATAGTAAAAAGCATACCACTCGTTTTTTGATTGATGTTTATAAATTGATCAACAATAACTCGATCCATAATACAAAAATCGAATCCTCCCTTAGGATAATTTTGTACTACAAAACTATTAGTAATTTTATAAAACATTCTAGAAAAAAAGTCACTTAGAAATCCATCTTTTCTAGTTTCTCTAGTTGCAATTACTAATCTAGTCCCTTTTTCCCAATCTTTAAGCATATCACCAAACAACTCTATTGGATCTTGCATATCAGCAGATATAATACCTACTACATCACCAGAAGCATAAGCTAATCCAGCCGTAGTAGCAGCACTTTGTCCAAAATTTTTAGATAGTTTAATTACCTTAATTATATCTCTATATTGTTCATAATAAGATTCTAAAAGTTTTTGAGAAGAATCAGTAGAGCCATCATTTACAAATATTAATTCAACATTATATTTCTCTATAGTATTTATAAATTTAATACATTCTGGTATTGTATCATCAAGATTTAATTCATTTTGATATACAGGTATTACAATTGAAAATTTTTTCTTTATCATTTTATTTCTCTTCACTTAATTGTAAAAGTTTTTTTCTATCTATTTTACCATTTTTATTTTTAGGTAACTCATATACAAAGTTAATAATATTTGGTAACATATAAGTAGGTAGCAATTTTTTTAATCTATATAATATATCTTTTTCATCTATTTTTAATTGGTTATTTATACTAATATAGGCAACTATTTTACCATAGTTCACCTTTACCCTATGATAAATTACACCACATTCAAATACATATTCTAAAGAATTTATTTTTGCTTCAATTTCTTCTAATTCAATTCTATATCCCATATGTTTAACCTGATTGTCACCTCTACCGATAAAATGTAACAAGTGATTTTGATCTTCATAAACTATATCACCAGTTTTATAAACCATATCTTTAAAGTTACTTTGTAAAGGATTTTGAATAAAAAACTCTTTTGTTCTTTCAAAATCATTATAATATCCTAAGGCAACATTAGGCCCCACTAAATACAATTCCCCTTTTTCCATATATTGTACTTTATTCATATTTTCGTCTAAAATAAAATAATTGAAATTTTTATTTATCTCACCTAAAGGGGATAATACTTTCATATCATCAAAATCTATAGAACTAATCTTATATGCTGAACATATACAGGTTCCCTCTGTTGGACCATACACATTAATTATTTGTGCACTATGACTATAAATATTAAATAGTTTTTTTAATTCCGTTTTAGGATAACCTTCTCCACCAAAAGTAAATATCCGTATACATTGTAATACTTGTTTTTTAAGTACACGCATAGTTGTTAAATATACTAAAAGAGAAGGTACACTGAACCATATAGTACATTTCATACTATCAATATATGATACTAATTCTATAGGATTATTTAAAACAATTTTTTGTATTGGTACTATTGTAGCCCCACTAAAAAATGCTGTATAAAAATCAAAAACTGAATTATCAAAATACATTGGACTTATTTGTGCAAATATATCAATATTTGTAATATTATAATATTCTATACTCCAACCGATAAAACTTAATAAATTTGCATGAGAAACTGTTACACCCTTTGGAACACCTGTAGATCCTGATGTAAACATTATGTATGCAGGTGAACTACTTATAACTGTTTTTGTAAGATTTAAATTTTCACTATCATAATCATTTAAACAACAATTGTTTAGAGCAAAATTTATTAATTGTGTTCCTGAATTATCAATACTTTTATTTAGATTATCAGATAATATTCCATCTGAGATAATCAATTTAGGTTTAGCTGTTTCAAAAATACTTTCTACCCTAGTAGATGGATTATCTACATCAATATTTGTATAAATCAAGCCAAGCTTCAAGCAAGCAAGCATAGTTGCATAAGAATATTCTTCCTTATTATTAAAAATAGCAACAACATCATTATATTGCATTTTATTTTTAATTAGCATATTTGCTATTTGATTTACTAACCCATTAAGTTCATTATATGCAAGTGATTTATCTTTATATTTTAAAGCTGTACTATTTCCGTATTTCGATACGATAAATTCAAAATATAATCCTAAATTATGAAAGTAATTCATTTTTTTTCATGATGGCATAACCAAAACCATCTCTCCCATAATTATTTCCACAATAAAACATAATAAACTCATCTTGATGACTAACAACATGTGGATAGCAAATCATTTTACTATCCCAACCTTTTTCAGATTGACAAATTCCAACTTCATCATCTCTTCTTGTCCAATTTATTTTATCCAATGATTGTGCATAACCTATTCTATATCCACCTTTAGAACCTCCATCCTGACTAAAAGAATCTCTTACTGAATACCACATATAATATTTATTCTCAATTTTTAAAACACTTGGTGTTGCTAAATTTTCTTGAACATGATTTATATCAATACATGTAATATCAGGGTACTCCCAATCTAATCCATTCATAGATGTTGCATACTTTATAACATAAATTGGGTTATAAATATTATTCTCTACTTCCCATCCTGTATAAGAGGTATACCACATATGCCATTTTTTGTCATTATCTATATGTATTGATATATTTCCAACTCCATAAGGAACATCTTTAGAAATACCAATGATAGGACCCTCACTATACTTTTTAAAACTTAATCCATTATCATCACTTATAGCTAATCCAACAGTAATATAATAAGGAACATTACTACCTCTTTGCCAGCCCATGTAATACATATAAATTTTATTATCAAACTCAACAATTTCAGCAACCATTGTACCATTTTCATCAAATGTACCAACAGTACCTGTATTTAATAAAGAAGTGTCATATAACTTCATTATATTAGTAGGGTTATTAATATCTAAATCAACTACCCCTATTTGTGAAATAAAATTACCATTTACATCTGGCTTTTTTCTTGTACTAAAATATAATCGGTAAATTTTATCATCTACAAAAAAACCTGTTAATGGAGAGGTATAAGTTGCCATCCAATCAAATTGATTTTCAGCACTTAAAATTTTACCTTTTTTTTGCCAATTCATTGACTTATCCTTATATTGTAAAAATTATATTCAATTTGTTTTTTAAATCCTATTTTATTCGCTAGTTTGTAAGATGATGTATTATTTTTATAACAATCCCATAATGGTATTAAGTTTTTATTTTTTAACATATATACATACTTATTTGCTAACCTTGTTCCTATATTTTTTCCTCTAGAATTTTCTTCAATAAAAATATCAATCTCCGTATAATTATCTCCAACTGCAGCAGAATAACAAATACCTTTTATACTATTCTCTTCTAGGTATATCACTGCATCACTATATTGTTCAAAATCACTACAGTTTTCCCAAAATCTATTACATAAATCAAGCCCTTTAAATTGAGTATAATCTATGTTACTTTCACTAATTAAATTAAAATTTTTTTCAATGTAATCTTTAGATTCTTTTTCATGTGTAAACTTTACTCGTAATGAAACATTTTTTTCAAAAAAAGAATGTTGTAATTTTGCCATAGGATCATATATTCGTAATGTGGTAAGTTTATTCTGCAACTCTAAACTCACACTATTAATAAATCTTATATACTCTTCTTGCTGAATATTTGAATTTTTTGATAAGATATAAGAAAATCCAAATTTATGAATAATGATATATAGATCATTATCATATAAAATATATCCACTTTGTAATTTATTCACAACTGAGTTGATAATGGGAAAATACTTAATATATTGATCATATAAAAATTTTATATCTTCATACTTTTCAGTTTCTAAATAGTTTATCAAATAACAAGTCCACCATCAACTTCTATTGTTTTACCATTAATATGGTCATTTTCTATAACAAATCTAACTGTAGAAGCTATATGTTTTGCTTCACCAAGTTTTTTTATTGGAGTTTTAGACTTCATCTCATCAAGTAATTTATCTGTCATTGCATTGTGTGTAGATTCTGTATTCATAAAACCAGGAGCAATAGATACCGATCTAATACCAAAAGAACCTAGCTCCTTTGCCCACACTTTAGACATAGATTCTAAACCAGATTTTGCTGCTGAATATGCACTTTGCCCCATATTTCCTTTAGCACTAATTGAACTTATATTGATAATTACACCTTTTGTTCTAGACATAATCATTTGCTCAACCACATAAGAACTTAAAATAAAAGGTGCTGTAAGATTAATATCTATTACTTTCTGCCAAGAGCCAATACTGTGTCTTTTTTCTGTAGCTAAAATATTAACAAGCGGTTCACTATATAGTATTCCGGCATTATTAACTAGAATATCAATTTTAGAAAAGTGTTCTACTGTAAATTGTATAGCTTTTGCTACTTGTTTTTCTTTTGTCAAATCACAACATAAGATTAAAAGATTATCATTTTTTTCCATTATATCTAATGCTGATTGATTTATATCAAATACTACAACTTTTGAACCAAGTTCTAATAAGCTTTCTACAATATTTTTACCTAAACCACTTGCCCCACCAGTAACTATTGATACTTTATCTTCGATATTCATATTATTGTTTTTCTAAAATTATTGATTTTATTGTAGCAATATCTTTCATATTCATAATATCATCCATTGTTAATTCTATACTTAATCCATCTTCAAGTGATGTAACTAAGTCCATATGCGTTAAGGAATCCCAATGATCAACATCTGCCATAGTTAATGAATCATTTAATTCTTCTTTTTTTAGTTTAAAAACTTCACATAATATCTCTTCTAGTTTTTTCATTTTTTATACTCCTGTAAATTGTAAAAATCTTTGACTATCTAATCTAAATCTTTCACCTTCTTTTGATATATATACTTCTTTTTTATTTGTGTTTTTAGTCACTAATGTATTAGCACCAATAAAGTTATCTTCTTCTATTGTTATATTATGTCCAATTGTTGCATTTACCCCTAAAAAACAATTCGACTTTACGACAGAGTCTCCAGAAACAATTACCCCAGATGTAATCCAAGTTGTATTTTCAACTATACTTCCATGTGCTATAACTGCATTACTCCAAATAAAATTACTATTTCCAATCTCAGCATAGGGTTGTATTGTAGCATGGTCTAATATTATATTATTAACACCAATTTTAATGTTATCATGTAACTCAACTGATGGGTGTATATAATTTATAAAACTATAACCTTTTTGTATAGATTCTTCATACTTCTTCGTTCGTACATGATTCATCTGTACATAACCAACAGCAATAATCATTTTATATTTTTTTGGGCTATATTCTTTCTCTATACTTTCAAAAGGAATTACTGGTAGTGTTTCTATAATAGTTTCTTCAATAAAATCTTTATCAACCGTAAATGCAACAATTTCATATTCTTTTTTTAAAAATTGGTATATAATTTTTGCAATCCGACCATTACCATATATTATTACTTTTTTCATAAATTCTATCCTCTAAATTAATTCATACGAATTCAACATAATTTTTATGTCATCTATATTATTAAACATCATTATATCAATAATAGATAAATTGGGAATAAAATCATTCGAAAATTGTTTATATTTTACAAGATGATTTTTTATGAAATTTAATGTAATATTTTCATTTTGAAATTTTACTTTATCATAAAGTTCAATTCCACCAATTGCATTAATATATTGTTCAGTCTCCAATTTTGTAGAGATTTCAATTAGTTTATTTTGTCCTTTTAAATTATTATTTTTATTAATTTCACTAGAATATAAGAAATTAGTATCTAAATCCAAATAAGAAGATATATATACCAGTTGATATCCAAGAAATTTTGCCAAATTTTTTTCACTGTTTGTTAATATTTTTTCTAATAATCTATATACATCCTTAAAATATGGGGCTTTACTATATGTACGTTGAATAGTTTTAAGTAATTTACTAGTATTACCACTATGTATAATTTCATTGATATATTTATTTTGGCTAGCCCCAAGTATTTCCAATACAATATTTTGTGGTTTTCCTGAAATCAAAATTGCATTTTTGTTAATATAACCTTTTTTTATATAATTTACATCATCTAATATTACAAATGTATCTACAACATTTATCAGTTGCCAATAACCTATATATGGGAAAAAATATGGTTGCATAATTGCAGTTTTCACAAACTTTCCTTAATTAAATTTATAATTAAATTTTGAGTTTCATAATCCAATTCAGGGTAAATAGGTAAACATAAAATTCTTTTTGATATATCTCTAGATATTTTACAAACTTGTTTAGATTTAATATATTTAAGAGTATCTAAAGATGGATAAAAATATCTTCTTGGAAAAATATCATGATCATTTAATACTTTTTGTATTTTTTTCAATGAAGCCTCATTTTTTAAGATAATAGGAAAATAACTATAATTATTTTTTGAATTTTTATGAATAGATTGAAACTTAACTAGATTTTCTAGTTTATTAATATATCTTTTATATAACTTTTTTCTTTTTAATTTAATTTCTTCAATCTCTTCTAATACTAATAAACCCATTGCTGCTTCGAACTCATTCATTTTAGCATTTATACCAACTAAAGGAATAGATTCATTATTTTCAATTCCAAAATTAATTATCTGTCTTGCTTTTTCAACTAAAGAATCATCATTAATTATTAGTGCTCCACCTTCAATTGTATGAAATAGTTTTGTTGCATGAAAACTTAATACGGAAATATCGCCATAATTTAATATACTTTGTTTTTTATATTTTACATCAAAAGCATGAGCAGCATCATAAATAATTTTTAAATTATTTTCATTGGCAATATTTTGTATTTTTTCTACTTCACATGCATTTCCAAAAACATGCACAGGGACTATTGCTTTTGTTTTTTTTGTTATAGATTGTTGAATATATTTATGATTAATATTTAATGTATCTTTATCAATATCCGTAAATATAGGGTTTAAACCATTTGCTACTAAAGAACTAGTTGTTGCAACAAATGAAAAAGGAGTAGTAATAACATCACCTTCTAATTCCAATATTCTGTATGCAACTTCAAGTGCTGCTGTCCCATTAGAAACAAGTATAATATTTCTAACACCTAAATATTTTGCTAGCTTTTCTTCCAATTTTTTTATTAAAGGACCATTGTTTGTTATCCAGCCACTTTTATAAATTTTATCTATATATTCTTTATATTTAGAAACTGGAGGTAAATAGGTTTTTGTTACATTTATCATAAACAATCATTCCGATATTTTAATAGATACCATTCAACAGTTTTTACAATACCTGTTTCAAAGTTTTCAGATGACATCCAACCTAATTTTGTTTTAATTTTAGTAGCATCTATAGCATATCTTCTATCATGTCCTGCTCTATCTTCTACAAAAGTTATTAGGTTTTTATAACTAGTTATTTTTTTAGGATTATTTTGAGGAAAATTATCTTTTATTGGATATTGTATATCCAAAATTGCACATATAGTATCGACTATTTGTAAATTTGTTCTTTCATTTTCTCCACCAATATTATAAGTCTCTCCTTTACTTCCATTGTGATATACTAAATCTATACCTCTACAATGATCCATAACATAAAGCCAATCTCTTATATTTTTACCATCGCCATAAATAGGTATTGGCTTTAGAGACAAAGCTTTTCTAATTATTGTTGGAATTAACTTTTCATCATGTTGCTTTGGTCCATAATTATTTGAACAATTGGTAATAATTGTATTGAGTCCAAATGTTTTTTGATAACTTCGTACTAACATATCACTTGATGCTTTACTTGCGCTATATGGAGAATTTGGTGCATAAGGGGTCTCTTCTGTAAATAAATCATATTCATTTAATGATCCATATACTTCATCTGTAGATATATGGTGAAATCTAGCTTCTTTATACTCCTCTTTATAACAAAAAGGTTTAATCATCCAATAATTTTTTGCAACATCTACTAGTGTATATGTCCCATGTACATTTGTTTGCACAAAAATTCCAGGATTTATTATTGAATTATCCACATGAGATTCAGCTGCAAAATGGATAACTCCACATATATTATATTCTTTAAAAATAAATTCTAATAATTCCCTATTACATATATTACCATGAATAAATTTATATCTAGGATTCTTTTCTATCTCTTTTAAGTTTTCTAAATTTCCTGCATATGTTAGTAGATCTAAATTTACAATATTATAGTTAGAATACTTATTTAAAAAGTATGGTATAAAATTACTACCTATAAAGCCTGCACAGCCTGTGACTAAAATATTTTTATTAGACACTATCTTCCCTCACTAAATCATAAAGATATTGACCATAATTATTTTTAGAAAGAGGAGAGGCAATCTCTAGAATTTTTTCTTTTGATATCCATCCATTATTATAGGCTATTTCTTCAAGACAAGCTATTTTATAACCTTGTCTATGTTCAATTGTTTGTACAAACTGTCCTGCTTCTAGTAAACTATCATGGGTTCCTGTATCAAGCCAAGCAAACCCTCTACCTAAAAGTTCGACATTAAGTTTCCCTTTATTTAAATATGCTTGATTAATTGAGGTTATTTCAAACTCTCCTCGATGTGACAATTCTACTTTTTTAGCTATTTCAATTACGTCATTATCATAGAAATAAAGACCTGTTACAGCAAAATTAGACTTTGGTTTTTCTGGTTTTTCTTCTATAGACATTACTTTTTTATTAACATCAAATTCAACTACTCCAAATCTTTCAGGATCTTTGACTTGATAACCAAAAACTATGGCACCTTCTCTCAAAGAAATTGCATTTTTTAACATATTTGTAAACCCTTGACCATAGAATATATTATCCCCTAGAATTAAACAAACATTACTACCACCTATAAATTCTTCACCTAATATAAAAGCTTCTGCTAATCCACGAGGAGAAGGTTGTATCTTATATTGAATAGATACACCCCAATCAGTACCATCACCTAAGAGTTCTTTGAACTTATTTATATCATTGGGTGTTGAAATAAGAAGAATCTCTTTAATACCAGCTAACATTAAAACTGATAATGGATAATACACCATAGGTTTATCATATATAGGTAAAAGTTGTTTACTTATACCTCTTGTAATAGGGTATAATCTCGTACCACTACCTCCTGCTAATATTATCCCTTTCAAATAGTATTTTCCTTTATCATCAAGTAGTCATAATACCCATCAATTTTTTCTCTTAATGAGTTAATACTATCACTAGCAATTATTTCAATTCTTTTAATTTTTTTAATATCAATATTATCTTTAGTATTGAGTCCTATATGGCTAGAACCCACTGCATTGTAACCTAATTTATCTAAAATTATAAGTGTATGTTTATCATAACTTCCATGAGGATAACTAAAATGTGTTATTTTATATTCCACTATATCCTCAAGAACTTTTTTACTCTCTTCTAATTCTTTATATTGTTCATCATAACTTAAAGTATCTAAATGGGGATGTGTTACACTATGTGTACCTAGTATACAAAACTGACTTTTAGCAAACCTCTTTATATCTTCTGCTGTTAAATAGTTTTCTTGCCCAATAAAACCTGTAGTAATATAAAGGGTAAAAGGGATATTATATTTTTCACAAATCTCTAAAGCATAAATGTTATCTTTATATCCATCATCAAAAGTTATTGATAGTGTCTTTCTATCTAAATTATCTTGGTAATTTTCATCTATTGGTATAATTTCATAATGATTTTTTAGATAAAGAATATGTTCGGTAAACTTTTCTTTAGTTATAGCTATCCCATAAGTATCATGATCTAGTTTTGAACCGATTGAATGATATAAAACTATTCTATTACCCACACTAGTTTGATATCGTCTATAAACATTATAATATATAAAACCAATTATATATTTTATAGTTTGCTTTATACTCATAAATATACCTTATTAATTAAAAAACTAATCAATTTAGAATTTGAAAGTTCCCATTCCCCTAGTTTTTCAACAGTTTGTGCTCTAATACCATTTTTAAAACTGTATACATTAGGATTATTGAGAGGGTCTATTCCTGACATATCATATTCTTGAATATTCATTTCTTTTGCTTTTTTAAATAATTCAAACAACAACATATAAGAGGTATAGTTCTTTCTCCCTACTAAATCTGTTGTTGCCCAAAAATCTAGTGCTTTATTACCAATAAATAAAAATGCTCTTAATCCAATAATTTGGTCATCTATAGAAGATGTTGCAATTATAATATTTTTTGATAAATTTTTTTTAATAAATCTTAACTCTTCTAAGCTAGGTAATGGAACATCTTTAATCATCTTAAATCTATGAAATAATTCAAAAATTTCATTTTCACTATATTGGCTTAATTCTTTAACTTCTACAGATAGATTTTTATTTATAGCTCTTTTTACATTTTTTCTAAAATTATTTGAACAAGCTTCTAATAGATTCTCTATAGATTTATTTAAATCAACATATACAGTATAATCACTCGTAAGTTTTTTAGAAGTTTTAGACCAACCTGAAGTATATAAAGATATAGATTCATTGACATCCAATGTATTTGTAAAACTACTTTTTATAAATACATATTTAATATTAAATTTCTTTTGTAAATATTCTATAAATTCATTCTTACTAAAGGCTGCAATATCACCTGAAATACTGCCTACACACCAACCTAAAAAAATATTAAATTTTATTTTATAAGTAATCTGCAAATATGCAATGTGACCATCTTTATTAGCTTTAATAGAAGCAATATTCCATCCCATATTCTTTTTATACTCACCCCATTCATACACTTGATAAGGATTATAATTTGATTTTTTAATGACTTCTTCATTCCAAGTCTCTCTGTCAGTTATTAATGTAAAACTTACCATAAAAAAGGTACCACCTTTATATTTTTATAAAATTCTGAACAATTATTAACAATGTTATCTGGCAAATCTGGCCAAGGAAGAATAAAGAAACCTTTTTTTAATAAAAAAGCTTCAAACTCTTGATAGTTACCATTATCAATAAAAGCAAATTCAAATGGACAACTAAATTTGTCCAATTCAAATATAGGTTTTATACAAAATACTTCAGCCCAAATTTTAATTTTATTATACATTAATCGTCTTCTATTAACTTCATAGTCTATATCAATATTAACTATCTTATCTTCTAATAAAGGTGTCAAGTATAAATTTTTAGGCATATATTTTTCACTGTTTTTATCTGATAAAGGAACAATAGAACCAGTTTTTATATACCTTATAAAGCGTCTCAATAAAAGTATAGTAATACCTAAATACTTTGAAAAAATCTTTTTTTTGATACTCAGTTTTTTATTATAATTATCATCTTCAAAACTCTTTTGTACCATAGCACTTTTAAAAATAATCTTTTTATACCCTATATTATTTATTACCAATGCACCACCATTAGGTAAGGATATAGTTTTTCTAATACTTAAAAGACCAATGTCACCTCTTGTACCTAACAATAAACCATGCATATCTTTACTTAAGAAACCATGTGCATTATCTTCAATAAGAATAGCCCCAAATTTTGCCTTATATTCATTAAAAGGTTTGATCTCTTGTTCAAAACCAAAATAGTTTACAAATAATATAGCATCACACTCAATATCTTCTAAAATAGGTTGTAAATTCTTATTAACTTCATAAAAATAATATTTTATATTTAAAGAGTTAATAGGAGCTAACATATCTCTACATATAAAACCTGGCATATATATAGTTTTGATATTTAACTTCTTTAATGCTTCAAAAAAAGCATTCCTTGCATATGGGAATAGATATATACTATCACCATAATTTGACAATGAGTAATTACCGTTCTTTTGAATATTAAATGGTGACAAATTTATATCTTTTTAAAAACTATTATATACTGGCTAGCCCAACCATTACGCTTTTTATAAAGAATTACTGGCATAAGTAGCAATTCTAATATTTTATAACTTATTTTTCCAAATATTAATTTATTAAATTTTCTAAAAATAAACTCTAAATATTTAGGACTTACTAAAATATTCTTATCTTTTTTAATTGTTTTCATAATTAAATTATAATCCATGCAATTAGGATAACTCACATCACTAGCTACAAGCATAAATACACCATTTAATTTTAAACTATCAACCATATTTGAAATTATCTGTTTCTGTTCTGTAAAACAGTTTACTCTTGTAATCAAATAGACTTCTCTTGAAAAGATAAAATCATATTGATTTTCTTCTTTAAATTTACTCATATCTCCTTGAATAATTTCTAAATTTGGATTATGCTCTTTTGCAATAGTTAAAGCATCTTCAGAGTACTCCATACCTTTGATATTAAAATTATTTTCACTAAATTCTCTAGTAATGTATCCTGCTCCACAACCTATATCAATACAATTATTTATAGCGTTTAATTTAAAATTATAAAAATTTAAAATATTTATATATCCTTTTATCATTTTTGCCGCATTACCACCATCTACAGTATGGGAGAATACTTCTTCTCTCTTTCTATACCCAGTATGTCCTTTTGAATTTGCTATTTGATCAAATATTTTCATTCCAATTTACCTTTACTATTATTTTTTTATACCTAAAAATGCAAAAATCAAGGATATATATTTTTTAACATTAAATGGATAAGTAATAATAGACTTTGTTAATACCGATATGGCAAGTCTACTTTCTCCATTCATTTGATATGTTCTCCCCTTGTAATAATCTACTCTTGAACCGTGTATTTTTTTTAATTTATCTTTATTTTTTATATCAATCATATCAATATGATTTAAAACTAAAGTTTTTAAATTATTATTTATTAACTCTACATTACCCGACATATTAGTATCTGTAACATTAAACACACCTAATACTTCTTTAATATATGCAAATTTTCCAACTTTTGATAATTTCATCCACATATCATAATCTTCTACTGCAAAATAATCTTTTCTTGTATCAAAGAAACCAACCTTAAGTAATTTATCTCTTTTTACAGTCATTGCTGATGTAGATAAATTATTTCCATTAAAAAGTAAGTCTAAATAGGTATTTTCTCCTTTAAGTCTATTCCCATGTTCTAATATAGAATGATATTTTTCATCAATAATTTTATCTTCATAATGACTCACAGCTAAAACATTTTCATTTCCCTCTATTATTTTAGCAACCATCTCTAACTTATTTTTATACCAATAATCATCCGAGTCTAAAAAAGCAACCCATTCTTCTAAGGACTTTTGTATACCTGTATTTCTACTTCCCGCAGGTGAACCACTATTCTCTTGCCAAAAATATTTAATTCTGTTATCTTGATTTATATAATCTTGGACAACTTGCTTAGTGTTATCTGTTGAACCATTATCTACAACAATCAGTTCAAAATTTGAATAAGTTTGTTCTAGAACTGATTCTATACATTTAGGCAACTCTTGTTCTCTATTATAAGCTGGTATTATTACTGAAAATTTCATTTTTCCTCCAATGTGTTAAATATTTTATTAATCTCATCTTCAAACATATCATTGATTTCAAAGTTAATTATATTTTTTAATTTATCACTTTTAACCTTTATATCTTCATACATAGTTTTATCATTATTATTTATTTGGATTTCAATATCTTTATTATATCTTTTTATATATACTTTTTTAACTATATTCGCTAGTTCAATAATTTTATAATTTTTATTTGAAGATAGATTATATATATCATTTGTTGCATTAATTTGTAATATATAATTTACAATTTGTGAAACATCTCCCATATGTATAAAGTCTCTTTTTACTTTTCCATTACTTGTGATAATAATTTGTTTATTTTCATATGCAGATTTAACTAAGTCATTAAGTACTAAATACCATTTAGTAGTATCATTAAATGTTGGTGCACCATAACTATTTGTTAATCTAAATATTGTATATTTTAAGTTATGAGTATAGGCAAATTGCTTCACATAATATTCTGCAAAAAGATGTGTCGAAGCATAGTCGTTTTTAGGATTGACAACCGTATTTTCATCTACAATACCACTTTGTATACCATAAACATGAAAAGTACTAAAATAAATAAAATTTTTTAAATTTTTTGTACTCAATACTTCAAGAATATTTCTAGTTCCTAAGGTATTAATAGCTAATGCATTTTGTGGATAGTTTGGTAAAAAAAACTCATTAAAACTTGCAGTATGGATGCAAAAATCTATATCAAAATTTAACTTCTCTTTCAATTCATCTAAATTAGTTATATCACATTCTATTACACTATATTTTATATTTTCAAATTTGTGTTTTTCTTTTCTTGTTAGTACATAAATATCATATCCAAGAGAAACTAGATGAAGAGTTATCCAACTTCCTAAGTTTCCGAAGCCTCCAGTAATTAAAACTTTACCACTCATATGCTATATCTTCAAGTGCCATATTTATTGATTCACTAGGCTCATGTTCTATACTTGCTAAATTTAAAAGCATATTATATTCTCCAATACCTCGAAATGCAATCCAAACATTTGGTTTTATCGTTAGTCTATTATAATTATTTTGTGATAAATTAAGAGAAAAAAACTCTTGACTATCTTCATCAAATACTACAAATTCTATTTCTCCTACAACGACAATTAAATTCAACGTCATTTGTGTATGTTTCTTCCAACCCTTTATCTCTTTTTTATTGATACTTGAAAAATATGCTTCACCAAATCCAGCAAATCCATTATCACTTTTTTTCATCGCATGAAATATATCCCCTTTGGGATGATGAATTTGCTTTAATGGAGTAACTATTATTTTGTCCAAACTAAGTCCTTTTCTTTTGCTTTATTTTCATACTCTTCAATTTGCTCAATAGTTTTTTCAAATATATTCTTTTTAGTTTTATAAAAATCATAATACCACTCACTGGTAAATCTAATAGTATCTTTGTACTCTAAACTAGCTTGCCATTTTAAATAAAATAATGCCTTGTCACAATTAAGTTTTAAAAGACCTGCTTCATGGAAAGGAATATTACCAGTCACTTTATATGCATCTTGTACATTTGTAAAATTCCAGTATTTACTTAAATCTATTAATAACTCTTCCACTGTATGGTTTTGTTCAGCTCGTGGACCAAAATTAAATGCTTCTCCATCTAAAGTAGCATGTTCATATAAAACTTGGCCAAGATTAAGATAACCACTTAGAGGTTCTAACACATGCTGCCAAGGTCTTGTGGCTTTCGGTGCTCTCATCTCTACAACTTTTCCTTCACTCCATGCTTCCATACAATCAACAACAATTCGATCAGTAGCCCAATCTCCACCACCAATAACATTACCAGCACGTCCAATTGCTAATTTAATATTTGAATTAGGATTTTTAAAAAAAGAATGATAATAGGATTTTATAATAAGTTCAGTCGCACCCTTACTTCCACTATAGATGTCTTTTCCACCCATTTTATCATCTTCTTTATATCCCCATACTTGTTCTACATTATCATAAGCTTTATCACTTGTAATGATTATTGCTGTACATTTATGATTTGAAGTTTTTAAAGCTTCTAGGATATTTGCTGTTCCCATTACATTTGATGAGATAGTTTTTATTGGATCATTATATGATGTTGATACAATAGGTTGAGCGGCAAGATGAAAGAAAAATTCAGGTTTTTCATCTGAGATAATTTCTATCATCTTTTTTAAATCTCTAATATCTTCTTGATAATGTACGATTTTATCTTCAAGTTTAAGCTCTTCAAACATAGAAGGATGTGTAGGGATATCTTTAGAAATTCCAATTACATTTGCTCCTAGATCTAAAAGCCATGTAGTTAACCAGCTGCCTTTAAATCCAGTATGTCCAGTAACTATGACTTTTTTGTCTTTATAGATATTGTTAAACATTATTTGTTCCACACTTTCCATTTTGCTTTATTTGTATCCCATAGTTTATTTAGATCATTTTTATCTTTTAAACTATCCATAGGTCTCCAAAATCCATTATGTTTATATGTGAATATTTCACCATCACAAGCAAGATTTTTTAAAGGTTCTTGTTCAAAAATTGTATTGTCTCCATCTGTAATATAATCAAATACTTTTGGTTCACAAACAAAAAAACCAGCATTTATCCAATTTCCATCACCTTTGGGCTTCTCTTTAAATTCACACACTTTATTATTTTCATCTATATCTAATGCACCAAATCTACCTTCTGGTTGAGCTGAAGTCATTGTCATTGCTTTTCCATGAGATTTGTGGAACTCTACTAACTCTTCTATATTTATATCAGATACTCCATCACCATATGTTAACATAAATGGTTCATCTCCCACAAACTCCTGAGCTCTTTTAATTCTTCTACCTGTCATGCTATTTAAACCTGTATCAAGTAGTGTTACTTTCCAAGGTTCACTAGAGTTATTTAAAACTTCCATTTTACCATTACTCATATCAATAGTTACATCACTTTGATGTAGGAAATAGTTTGCAAAATATTCTTTTATATAATATCCTTTATATCCAAGTAAAACTACAAAATCATTAAACCCATAAGTAGAGTATATTTTCATAATATGCCATAAAATTGGTTTACCACCAATCTCTACCATAGGCTTTGGTCTAATATCTGTTTCTTCACTTAGTCGTGTTCCAAATCCACCTGCTAATAATAGTACTTTCATTAATCACCTTTCTTTAATAATTTATTATATTTTTCTATCATTGTTTTAATCTTAAAATTTTTATTAAAATGCTCGTATGCACAATGTCCAAATACTTTTATTTTATCTCTATTTTTATAAAATATTTTAACTTTATTTACTAAATCATCTAAGTCATTTTGATTAACTATATAACCATTTTCATTATTAATTATTTGTTCTTCAACTCCACCTGCATTAGTTGTAATGACAGGAAGTCCTACACTCATTGCTTCTAATATAACAGTAGGAAAACTTTCAATTTTAGAGCTCAATAATAAAATATCCATATCATAATAATACATATATGGATTTTGTGAAAATCCTTCTAGAGTAATATTATCTTTTAGATTATATTTGTCAATATAATCTTGTAATTTTACTAAGTAGCCATCTTCCGCTTCTTTTCCAACTAAATATAATTTAATATTTAGATTAAGATTATTTATTAGTATATTCATCATTTTTAATAATAGTAATTGATTTTTATTATTATCCAGAGTTCCTATATGTAATAACTTTAAAGTGCTATGAATATTATAGTCTTTTAAATTTGATTCTTTAACACCATTATGGATTATACTTATGTTTTGACTTATATTTCGTATATCTTTAATCCTATCAACAGATACTTGTGAATCAGTTATTAAATGGCACCTACTATCAAGTAATTTATCATAATAGTATTCTATATATTTTAAAATTTTACGTGGAGGATGAGCCATGCTGTGAAAAATATGAAATACTCCACAATTGTCAATTAATGAAGCCGCCAAAGTTGAGCTTCTATTATACTCACCACCTGGGTATCCTCCATTATTAGAAATATATAAATTTATATTATATTTTTTAAATAATAAGTAAAAATATATTATAGAAAATATAATAAGAGGATAACGAATGATTAAACTTAAAGATTTTAAAATATACCATAATGCTTGATTGTTTTTTTTACTATTTACATATACTGATATATCAAAAAGTGTTGGTAATGAATAAAAGATTACTTGAATGTGATCTTCTAATGGCTTTTGTAATAAAATTTCTGTATTTGCACTTTTATTAATAAATAAATAAAGTTTTTTACAATCAATACTATTAGCCAGTAACTTTGCAATTTTATCACTTCCTCCCGCAACATAACTTTCAATAAATATTGCAGCTGTTTTAAGATGCATATTTTAATACCATTTCAATAATATAATTGATTTCTACATCTGTTAATCCTGGATATATTGGTAAAGAGAGAGATTCTTTAAATACTTTATTAGCAACAGGATAATCATCTTTATTATAATTATATGTATTTTTATAGTAAGTATGGTTATGTATTGGAATAAAATGTACTGATGTACCTATTCCATTATCTCTTAATTTTTGAAATAAATCATCACGGTTTTGAATTTTTATAACATACAAGTGCCAAGAAGTTTTTCTATCATTTTTTATTGCGGGTGTTACAATTGTTGACTTTTCAAATGCCTTATTATATTTATTGGCAATTTCTTCTCTTTTTTGACACATCCAATCTAGCTTTTTTAGTTGTGCTAAACCTAAAGCGGAATTAATATCTGTAGTATTATATTTATTTCCATTATCTACTACATCATAATACCAATTTCCTTTTTCAGTATATCTATCCCAAACATCTTTACTAATACCATGAAGCCTATTAATTGAAATCTTCTTTGCATAGTCTTCATTAGTTGTAACAGCCATTCCACCTTCACCCGTAGATAAAGTTTTAGTTGCATAAAATGAAAAACATGTAATATCTCCGATAGTTCCAATAATTTTATTTTTATAATAAGATGGCAGAGCATGTGCTGCATCTTCTATAATTTTTAAATTATATTTTTTTGCAATATTTAAAATCTTATCCATTTCACATGGTTGCCCTGCAAAATGCACCGGAATTATAGCTTTAGTTTTACTAGTAATTAATTTTTCTATTTTTGTACTATCTATGTTATGAGTATCATACTCTATATCACATAGTATTGGTTTTGCTTTAAAGTATGTTACAACCTCTGCTGTTGCAACAAAAGTATTTGTTGGAACAATAACTTCATCATTTTCTTGAAGATTTATTGCTTTTAAAGAAAGATGTAATGCAGCAGTAGCTGAACTTAATGATACAGTATTAAATTCAGTTAAATTGTCGTTACTTATATAGTTTTTAAATTGTTTCTCAAATTCAATTGTCTTAGGTCCCATAGTTAACCAACCCGATTTAATTGCATCTACTACTGTATTAATTTCATCATCAGTCGTAAATGTTTTATGAAAAGGTATAGTCATTAATTTTTTCTCCAATTTTATATTTTTCTAATAATTCTAGCTGGATTACCTACTGCAATATGGTAATCGGGTACATCTTTCGTTACAACTGAGTTTGCACCTATAACACAATGTTTACCAATTTTAACATTTGCTAGAATTGATACATTATTTCCTACCCAAGTTTCGTCACCTATTTTTATATCACCTTTTGAAGAAATATACTGATCTTTAATTGCCAAATCTTTATTCTCAAAATCATGTTGTATATCTCCAATATAGCATCTATCTGCGATTAATACTTTTTTGCCAATATAAATATTTGAAGCACAGCTTATTGAACAAAACCTTCCAATATATGTATCTGAATCTATTTCTAATATTGGATTTGACTCCAATGTAGGTGACCCTTCTTGATATCTAAATCGACCAATACTTAACCAACAATCATTATTAATAAAAACATTATCTCTTATAATTAAACATTCTGGATGATCTATAATTAATCCCTTTTTAAGAATAATTTTTTTTCCAAAATATAACATGCTCTTTTTATAAGAATAATAATAAAAGTATAAGTGTAAATTGTTTAATTTATCAATTATTCTTTTATAAATTCTATACATTTCAATCCTCATTTATGAAAACCTTAATAGTATCATCTTGATACAGCAAAATTAATAACATGTCAAAAATTTCTTATAAATTATATCTTTACTTTTCTGATAGTTATTTAAATAAAGTGCCTTTTCTTTAAATATTTTAATATCTTGACTTTTACTGTTAATTATATTTTGTTCTAAACCATTTAAAGTTGTTGCAGTATTTATATACTTTTTAGTAAAAATTATTTTATCTTCACCTGAAAATTTACAAGAGTTGGGTTCATAAGTATAATAAGGAGTATTTAAATAAGTTGCCTCATATATAACTGTGCTAGCTCCTCCTATAAGTATATCAGATGATTTTATTACATCAATGATATTCATATTCTTAATTATATTTTTTGCTAAAATATAATTCTTATAAACCTCTAAATAAAATTCTTTATTCGCTCTTCCAGGATGTATTATAAATCTAATATTTTTTGTTTGAAAACCAATTTTTATAAGCATTTTTATTAAATTTTTGTGGATTTTAACGATATCTCTTCTTGACATATCATAATTTTCACTTGTGGCTATAGCAAGTATAGAAACTTTTAATTTATAAAAATCTCTTTCTTCATTATAATATTTTTTATCGTGATTATTTAACTTATTAAATCTTGGGAAACCTGTATTTATTACATTCTTTCCAAAAGACTTATATATCTCTGTTTCATAATTATTCCAACTTAATATATTGTCAATATCTTGTAAATATTCTTTTTGATTTGTATAATTTATTACACCATGATTATATAAAGCCACTGTGCCACCTGTTTGTTTCATATATTGCTTAATAATACTGGGTATTCTTGCATTTGGTGTCATTATGATAGCTTTTGTAATATAATACCTTTTAAAATTCTCAATTATAGAATCTATCATAAAATGAATTTCTTCTTGATTATTTAGGTAGTGATTATAAAATATATCTTTTATAATACTATAAATGTTTTCTGTATTTTTAAAAATAAAAGGTATTTCTTTTTTTTCTTTTTTTAGTATTTTTGGAATAAAATAAAATGGTCTATTTATGGAAAAAATATTTTTAATATTTTTTGGTATTTGATCTGTTACAATTTTATTATCAAAATATTTTATAAGATCAAGTGTTGTAGAATAACCTTGAAAATAACATCTTTCTGTTTTCTTGAAATTTTTAATAAAATTATTTAAAAAAACAATTATTTGTCTAATATACCTTTTTGTAAATAATTCTTGTACAGATTCACTAAGTGGCACAAGTTCCTGAACACACTTCTTATTAATAATAATAATTTCATATTCAACATTAACACTATTTAAAATATCAATAATTACATTATTTATTTTAAACTCTTTAGTTTTATATATTTTAAGAATTTTTGGAGTTTCAGAAAATAACATCATTAAAAAAATGATTGTATTTACTTTTGAATAGGTAAGTTCATATGACAAAATTTCACCAACTGAAAAACCTTTATATAATGTTATATCTACACCATTTTCAAAGTACCATTCATTTGCTAAAGATTGAATAGATTTATGAATATTCTTAAATTTATTTCGTTCAACTAATTCATCATAATAAATAATACCTTCACCTTGTAAAAGATACTCAAAACAAATATTAATATTTTTCAATTTATTTACCCTCAAATCCAAATACAGTACATGGCAAACCATCACAATTTTCTATTCTTATTGGAGCAATAATTATTTTTTCAAATATTTTTAACCCATCTAGTATGTCAAGTTTCATATCTTCTAATAAAAGTATAGGACAAGAAGGTTTTAAAAAATTTTTGTGAGCTTCTCTACCCATATTTCGATTAGTTAAACTAGAAACTGATATACAGTCAAAGCCAAAAATTCTTAAGTTTTTAAACTTGCTTCTTAATGAATCTGCTACATCTTGGTGAAATCCAAAATTTTTATATATAAAATCTTTACTATTCCTATTATCAGAAGCACCTGTTTTGACTATTAAAATTTCTATATCAGTATCTAAAGTACCAATTTTATCAAGGAGTTCATCTTTTATTACAAAACCAAGTGGTTTAATTTCTAAAAAACCAATTTTATTAAATAGCCAAAAATCAGCATCAAAATCTTCAATTGTTTGTCCATCTTCAAAAAAATGATAAGGCATATCTATATGAGTACCAAGATGAGTTGACATAGATATTTTTGTATGATTTCCCACATCTCCACTTTTTATAGATGCTGTTTTAGCTATCTCTAATTTTTCTCTATTCCCATAAGAAGGTGTTGATTCATTTAACATCCAAGATAAATATACAAATTTATTCTTCTTCATAATTCTTTCCAAGTTCATTATAAATAGATTTGATACATTCAACTATACCTTGTCCCATATCTATATATGGATTAGCAACTAATTTTTTAGCCATATATGGATGAAATTCGTATGGTGTAATATTATAATGTCCCTCTTTATTTTTGTCAATATTTTCTATATCAACACTATGATTTAATATTTCTTTTATCATTTCTAATAACTCTTTTCTCTTAAATTTTTCCACTCCAGTTAAAATTAAATGTTCATTTAAATAACACTTGTTCTCAATAATATCTACTGATAACCTTGCTGCATCCATTGCATGGATATATTCTCTCTCTTCAATACCTTTACCTTTAAGATAAAGTTTTTTTTCTAAAATTGCTTTTTTTAATGTAGAATATATATAGTTTGAGTTGTCTGCTCTTTCCCCATAAAGAGAACCATACCTTATAATAGTAAAATCAATATCATAACGCTTATTATACTCTTCTATTAATTTTTCAGAAGTATGCTTGCTTATACCATAAAAAGATCCTTTTGTATTAACAGCATAAGCACTACTAGCATATACAAAATGTTTTACCTTAAATTCTTTACATGCATCTAATATATATAAATTACCCAAAACATTTAATTCTATAGTTTTAATAGGATTATTATAAGCGATATCAATATCAGCTAATGCTGCAAAATTATATACTACATCCGGATTAAATTTTTCTATAACATTCTTAATTTGATTTTGTTCAAGAATATTACATTTAGTAAACATTACTCCATCAGATATAAAATTACTTTTTTGAATATCCGCTACTTGAACTTCATAGTTTCGTTTTAAGAGCTCATCAACAATATAACTACCTAAAAAACCAGATCCACCAAAAATTAATATCTTTTTCACTTATTAAAAAATTCCTTTATATGTTTTATTGCGCTCATACCCATAGCTTCAACTGCTTCTTCTGAATTTCCACCTATATGAGGTGTACAAATTAAATTTTCTAACTTTAATAATTCACTATCAGTTGGTGGCTCTTGAATATAAGCATCTATAGCAGCACCGGCAATCAAATGTTTTTGTAAAGCTATTTTCAAATCTTCTTCATTTATAATTCCACCACGAGCGCTATTTATAACAAAAGCATTTTTTTTCATCATTTGAAAACTATTTTTATTTATCATACTTCTTGTAGTATCATCGAAAGGTGTATGGATACTAATAAAATCACAAGTAGTAAAAATCTCTTCTTTACTTACTTCTATTAATCCGTATTCACTATAATAATCATCTTGTTTGATAATATCATTCACATAAATTGTACAATTAAATGGTTTTAAAAATCTTACTACTTCTTTACCAATATTACCCATACCAATAATACCTATTTTTTTTTGACTTAATTGAGTACCACCACTCTTATTCCAAATTCCTTGTTTTAGTTGATTAGATGTTATAAATAGATTTCTACATAACATTAACATATAGCCTAAAGTCATTTCAGCTACTGAAAGTTTATTTATCCCTCCAGTCCACCCAATCTTAATATTTCTTTTTTTACACTCTTCTAAATCAATATTATTAAGTCCGACTCCATATTTAGAAATCATTTTAAGATTTGGGCATCTATCTAAAACTTCTTTATTTATAATTTCAAGTCCTACAATAATAGCTACTGCATCTTTTATATAATCTATTAATTCATTCTGGTTAAATCGTTTACCTTCTAAATTTAATTTCACTTTTGAAAAAGAGTTATATACTTCTTTTTGTAACTTACTATTATTAGAAAATGATGGAGAAGTAATAGATATAATCATTTTACTAATTGATGTATTGAATCTTCATATGTTTTTTTCAACATATAGCCATCTGCAGAAAAAGCTATGAATTTAAAACCATTTTCTTTTAAAATACTTACATATTCTATATCTTTAGCAAAAGATCCAGATATAGCATTTCCACTTTCTATAATATTCACACATTTTTTTTGTAATTCTAATACTTTTGGATGATTTAACTCCCCAGCAAGTCCTATAGACTGTGATATATCATAAATACCTGTATAGATTAAATCAATTCCATCAACATTTACAATCTCTTCTAAGTTAGATATTCCTTCTTTACCCTCAACTAAAATTCCAACAAATGTATTCTTATTTTCTTCATGTAAACTTTCTACTAAATTTTCATGTGTAAAATTATGATTTCTTGTATATGGAGATAACCCTCTTTTCCCTTCAGGTGCATACTTACAAGCTTTCGCAATTCTTTTTGCATCTGATACAGTTGTCACATGAGGTACCATTATCCCTCGGCATCCTGTTTCAAGTGCCCTTAAGATTAATTGTTCATCAGACGTAGAAAGTCTTACAATAGCTTGTACTCCACTATTTTCACAAACTCTAACTTGATTTTCAATTGTTTCAAACGACATTGAAGCATGTTCCATATCTAGTATAATATAATCAAGACCAGTAGAAGCTAACACTTCCACAACTGTGGTTGAACCTGTCATAGACCAAGTTCCATAAACAGTTTCTTTGTTTTTAATTTTTTCTAATAATTTATTTGTTGTTCTCATATTAAAATCCATGCCTTTTATATATTTCATCATCTTTCATGATTTTTTCAACTTCTTTTCTATCTTGTTCTGTATCAACAGATTTTGAAAAAAACTTAGTTTGAACCATTTTTACTTTGTATCCATGCTGTATAGCTCTAATCATTTCTATAGATTCTGCAAGTTCCAAAGGTGTTTCACTTAACTCATGATTAAACTTTTTTAAAAAGTGCCATCGAAAAGGCATAATACAAATTTGCTTTAATCGTGGACCCCTAATCTCTTCATGTTCAATCGATGGGATAGGACTTCTTGACATATAAATTGCATTCATATTTAAATCTGTTACAACTTTTATTTCATTAGGATCTTTCCATTCCTCTTTACTAGAAAATGAATCTGTTAAATTAGATACATAAACATCAAATTCATTAATTAAAGGCTCTATTGCTAGGTCAATCATATCAGGATGAACTAAAGGTTCATCCCCCTGAACAACGACAACTATATCATCATCATCTAGTTCTAAACTTTCACATGCTACTGCTATTCTTAAACCTGGTCTAGAAATCTCTTTTGGTGTCATTATTACTTCACCACCAAAACTTTCAACTTCATCTTTAATCTCTTGATCACAAGTTGCCACAAAAGTATTTTTTGCATATTTACTTAAAGTACATCTTTTATAAACATGTTCAACCATTGTTTTATCTAATATTTTTTTCAATGGCTTTCCTGGGAGCCTACTTGAACCCATTCGAGCAGGTATTCCAATAACTACTTTCATAATAAACCTTTTAAACTACTACTTTCCAAGCATCAAAACGATGATCACGCTCATCATTTTTTTCCATGCCTAATTTCCCCATAACTTCTTTATCCATACTATAATAATTAAAAAAAACATCACTTTGATAATCCATCTTATAAGTATCATCTATTTTCGTTACTGTTTTACATTTATTTGTCAACAACTCTTCAATTTCTATATAATATGATCTACCTTTATTTTCTTCCGGTTCAAATACTTCAGGTAATCCAATCTTTTTTCTAAACATATTAACAAAACCATAGTTATATGATATATTACTATAATTTGCATCATCCAAAGCCACAATAGCATTTGTATGTAAAACTGGTAATAAAAGATTAACTTCACCTGCTAAATTATCTAAAGTATGCCAAGAATCTAAAAAACAAAAGTCAACTTTTTCTTCTAATTCTTTAAGTATTGGTATACCTAAATGTTTATCTGTACTCAAGAACTCAATAAATTTCCAATGCTTATGTAGATTAATACCAAATGCTTTACAAATATTATCATTTATAACACTTCTTAAAAATGACGCTTTACTACCATTAGTATCCCATGAATATAAAGTACCACCAAGTTTTGCGGCAAAATAAAATAATACTATTGAACTAGCTCCCGAACCTGTTTCAACAAAAACAGGCTTTTTACCATTAAAATCAATACTTTTAACTATATTATATATTGCTAAGAACTCTGAATCAGGAATACCGTTTGCCCATCTTGGTAATAGTCTTTTAACAAATAACAAATATTTCTCTTCATTTTCCAGAATCTCTTCCATTTCTCCAAAATAAAACTCATACATATATAACCCCTTTTTTAATTTATTTTTTACCAACTACTAACATATGACTACTAGCTTTTGTTTCTATAAGAATATTCTGAATAAGCCCCAAAACTTCATTATCTAATAATAATAGCTCTTCTATTAGTTTAGATATATTTTCCTTATGTAAATTAATATGTTCTTTGACAATATCTACATCAAGTTTTCCTGGTGTACTTATTTCCTGAATACTAAATCCAATATCTAAAAGTAAAAAATATATATTACTTACATTATAACTATTTAAATGCATTGGTGGGTATAAAGCATGTGCCATCATTCTATCTTCAAAATTACATCCTATTTGTTGATTATCGAACCCCTCACCATTTGGGGTGGAAAATAATATATAACCATCATCATTTATTAGTTTAAAACAGTGCTCTAAAAAAATTCTTGGATAGATTAAATGTTCAATCAATTCAAAATGCATAATAATATCATATTGTTCTTTTTCTTCCTGAATCATATCTTCAATATTTCCATGCAATACATTTATATTTCTTTTTTTAGCCTCTTCAGATGCACCTTTATCCACATCAACGCCTACTATATCTATGTTGTACTCAGATAAAGTCTCTGTTACGATTTCTAAGAAATTTCCCGAACCTGCCCCTACTTCTAAAATTCGGATAGGTGTGTTATCATCTTTCTTCACTTTTTCAATAAGGTTTTTTAAAAGAACAATTCTATCATCGAAAAGATATTCTGCTTTTGTTTTCTTTTTTCTTTTTGCCCACATTTCTCTATTGTAAGTACTTGTCATACTTTTACTGTAATATTCATCAAGTGCATTCATATTTGGACAAGGATTAATATATTTTGTAGTACATCTCTTACACTCAACAATTGAATATGTATCATGAAAAGTATCTATATTAAGATACTCTTTATTCCCACAACTAGGACAATCTCGAATTACAAATTCGTCTTTATATTTTTCATAAATATGTACCGCATCTTTAATTCTTTGTTGACTCATTTTGATGCCATCTTCAATTGAACGATTTGTGCTAAATTTAGTTAACTTCATTTAAAAACCTTTTATAAATATCTTTTATACTAACAATTGGTAAGGAATGTTCTTTGGCTAAAATAAAATGTTCATCCTGACCATATCCCCACTCTGCTAGCATTACATCGAAATTTGCATTCATTGGCTTAATTAAATGTGTGACATTATCATCCAGAAAAGCTATCTTATTAGTAGGTATATTTTCTTTTTTAGATATTTCTTTTAATGCTATTAATTTATTACGTGCAATTTTTTTGTCATAAATTTTTTTACTATCAAAATCAATACGAAAATAAACTAAAAAATCCATTACAGATTCTTTATCTTTTCCTGTTACAATATATACATTATATTGTTTATGTATGTTTTTAAATAATTCTACAATACCATCATAAACATGATGTAAAGCTAACCAATTTTCTTTTTGCAATTGTTTTAATACTTTTCTTTCATTAAAAAAATACTCACCATACCTATCTCTTTCTTCTTCATTTAATCCTGATAATATTTCTTCATACTTTTTTTGAGAAGTTACTTCATTTTTGGTAGTTTTGAATACTAATAAATATTCATCCATACTTCGAACATAATTTCTAATTGATCTAAAATGCTCTGCATATTCTTTATTAGCTTCTGAAGTTGTTGAAATTATTTTTTTCTCACTGTGACTGTATTTTATATATGCATTCCAAGCTACCACTAAACATTCATCTGTACTATCAACAATAACACCATCTACATCAAATACAAATATATCTTTTTTATTCATAAAATTCATTTTCCAATTTTCCAAGTCCTTCTATCTCACATAGAAAGGTATCATTATTTTTTAAAAACATTCTCTCTTTTACTCTTGGGGGTGTTCCAGTTAAGATTAAATCACCTTTTTCAAGAGTCATCCAATGGCTCACTTCACTCACTATTTTTTCAGGTGACCAAATCATATCTGATATTTTTCCTTCTCTTAATAAAATTCCATTATGAAATGCTTTGAGTTTTTGGTCTTTTGGAATAAAACTAGTATCCAGAGTATCTAATACTGGGCAGAAATTGTCTACAGACTTAGATCTTGCAAGATGGTGATCTCTATTATCAATATTTTTAATAGTTATGTCGTTTACGATTGTATAACCAAGAATGTAGCTTTCCACTTCATCTATACTGATGTTTTTAGCTTTTTTGCTGATAACTACACCAAGTTCAACTTCACCCCAACACGGAAGATTAAAAGGTATTTTAATCTTTTCATTATTATTCAAGAATGTATTAGAACCTTTTAAAAAAATCAATGGCTCTGACATAGTATCATCTAATCCAGTTGCACCCTCATAGTTGACGGCTATTCCAATTATTTTAGATGGCTTATTTAAAACTAATTTCATTTAATTTTCACTCAGCAATTGTATATATTTTTTAGTAACTTCCACAAGGTCTTTTTTTAAATCACTTTTTAATGTAGTATTAAACTTACTTTCTAAATTATTTATTTCTAAAATATCAATCAATGGTTTCTCTCTAGGTAAATCATTACTTTCTAAAATTTTATTAATGGTTTTAGATGGTTTTGTATCTAGTTTCATACACATCATATCTATATATTTTTCTGGATTTTCTACTATATTTTCAAAAGGTATTATTAATAGCTTTTTTCTATATTCTTCATTTAAATTTTCTATTTCTTTATATATTTGTGCATAATATTTACTAACTATCAAGACAGCTTTTTCTAAATCATTTGCATTAATATATTCTTCTGCATATTCAGATGTAAACCAAGGAATAACTTGATCATTAAAATCACAAGTTATATTAAATTCTCGTGGCTGCTTACCTATCCTATTATTAAAATCTAATGTCATCCAATTTTTAACATGTTCAATAGGACTTCTCATTGTTACAATATAAAGTTTTAATCTATCCTCAAAACCTTTTAAAAAAAGATCACTAAAACCTAGCATAAAATGGATATGTAAGGGAAGAATTGATTTTTTTATATTTATATTCTCAACTACCTCATTTCCTTCATTTTTATCTATATTTTCAAGGTATCTTTCTTGAAGCATATTTTGATAAATACCTCCAACATCATTTTTTCTTACATTGACAAATCTACCTATAGAAACTTCATAAATATCCTTATCCGCCATCCTTTGAATTAGAGCTTCTGCTGATATTCTATCAATCTTCTTTAAATAGTCAAGCACACCATATGGTTCATATCTACTGTCTAACTGCCAAATTTCAGATCTTTCAAGATGACTTATTAAAATGGCACTAATCGTTTTTCCAGACATAGAAAATCCATCTATAACTACAATATCATTGGCTAACTTTTGTTTTCTTATAAGATTCATTTAAATCCTTACTTTATAATATATGAAGCACTTGCATGACCAAATGGAAATTTATTTATAATAACATTTTTATCAGTAATAAACTCATCAACAGCTTTTGTTTCACCTGGAAAGATACCATAATCATCTAGTACAATAACTCCACCAGGAACTATATGATCCCAAAATTTCTCTAATATAATTTTAGCAGGCTCATATACATCAATATCAATATGCAAAAGAGATATTCGAAGTTGTGGATTATTATCAATATATTCTGGAATAGTTTCTAAAACATTACCCTTTACTAACTCACAATTTTCCATCTTTTTAAAATCAAGAACAGTTTGTAATTCATCAAGAGCTATCGGTGTTCCACTAGTTGTTACAAAATTTTCTCTTAATTCTTTATCTTCTTCAAAATCTGTTTCAGGGAAATCACCAAATACATCAAAACCAATTATTTTTCTTGATAATTTATTCTCGAACAACTCTCTAAAAGTTCCCCAACGAATCAAGGAGTTTCCTTTAAAAACACCACATTCTACAACATTCCCAGGTAAATTAATAATTTTTTTATATAGTTCATAATGAACTATAATCTTTCCGATTCTACTAATATCACTTGTTAAGTGAAATCCATTTTCATGAAAAAAACTATCTTCAGTTTTAAATTCAAAAAGTTCCATTCTTAATTATCCTTTATTTTATAATACAAAACCATCATCTACAACTAAACTATGTCCATTAACATATTTTGACTCATCTGACAACAAATATACTAAACTTCCGACTAAATCATCTGCATCAAGCATACCTTTAGTGCCACATCTATTTTTGTATTGATTTAGAAATACCTCTGGTTGACCATCAAGAATCCCACCAGGACATATTACGTTTACTCTAATATTATCTTTTTTAAACATTTTTGCCATATATTTTGTCATACCTATCAATCCTGTTTTTACAACGGTATACTCAATAGGACTATGCATATCTGTACCGTCATACGTTTCAAAAGCAGGAGCACTAACCCCTTGAATCGATGAAATATTGATAATATTACCATACCCTTGTTTTAAAAAATACTTAATAAATTGTTGTGAAACATTAAAATAACCAGCTATATGTAAATTAGAAAAAGCAGAAAAGTCATCATAGTTAATATCAAAAAACTTCTTTCCAAAATTTTTATTCTTTGGATAAGCATTATTTACAACAGCGTCTATTCTACCATATTTACCATCTAAAACTTTTATGAGTTTATTAACAGATTCTGCTGATGTAATATCTAATTCTATTACTTCTATTTTTGCATCAATAAATTTTTTTTGAATCTTTTCTCTAATTTCTAGACCTCTATTTATATCTATTTCCGCAATTATAGCAATGCCATTATTTTGTATAATTCCCTCAATAAAACTACTTCCAATCCGTCCTGCACCTCCAGTTACCACTACAACTTTATCTTCTAAATTAAACATTTAATTCCTTCATAAGCATCTCAACTATTTTAAAATCTATCTCTGTATCAACATCAAACATGCTCATCTCATCCATAATATACAAAGATGTATAATTATCTATTATTTTATTATTATTATATATTGCGTCTCTTGTCCAAATGTAAATAGATGCATTCATATCATACACTTTTGGAGTGTCTTGTCTTCTTAAAATTGGTTTTTCTGGTACTTTACTTAAGTGCACAAAACCATTATCTAATTCTACTTGGTTAAAATAAGGTGACTTTCTAGCTGGAACTGCTGTAATAAGATTTTTCCCGTTGGTTTGTACTATCTGATTATATGAGTTTACTATATTTTCTACACTTCTAAGAGGTGCTGTTGCATCTAAATCTATTAAATAATCAAACTTTTTATTATAGTATTTTTCGCTTCTAATAAAGGCATCTTTTATAACATCCAGTTTTCCAGCATAATCACTTGCCATCTCTGTACTTCTTTTAAAAAATACCTCTGCACCATATTGTTTCGCAACAGTTGCAATATCATCACTATCCGTACTAATAACAATATGTTCAAAAATTTGCGAAGCTTTGGCCTGTTCTATAGTATAAGCAATAAGTGGTTTTCCATTTAACTCTTTGATGTTTTTATTTTTAACACCTTTTGAACCACCTCTAGCACAAATTGTACACAAAATACTATTCATCTATTTTGTCTTTGTATTTTAGAAATTGTATCCATTACATCTTTTCCTTCTTTAAAAGTACAAATATATTCACGGTTTGAGAGTGCTGACTGATGCATCATTTGAAACATATCATTTCTTTCCATATCTATTATTTTCTTTTCTCTAACACCATCTTTATTTTCAACTAATAAACTATTTTCAATAAAATCTAATTTTAAACTTTTTTTATCTGTATCAATAACTAATATCCTATGTGGGATTTTACTAAAATAGTCTATTGAAAAATTAACAATTATATCATATTCTGTTTTTCCAATTGCCACAACTAAGTCATCAGAGTCAATTTCCAAGTTGGAAACTTTAAGTTGGTAACTTTTTATTTCCGTAATTTTACCACAAAACCACTGAATATAATCTAACTCATGGCTTAAATCCAATAGAACACCACCACCCTTTTCCTTTTTTGCACTAAAGGAATTCCTATAATCTATATTTTCTCTCCAAGTAGGCAAAAATGAACCACATTTTGCATTTATATTAATAATTTTGTCATTTTTTAAAATTATCTTGGCTTCTTGAAGCAATGGATGAAATCTTAATACATATCCTAAAACAACAGTATTTTTAGTAATTTTTATCTTTTCATATTTATCAAATAATGGTTTTTCACAGAAAATAAGTTTATTTGTTAGTTTTTTTTCTAAGTACAATAATTGTTCATAATGTTTGCTTGTTTCAGAAGAAATTATATAATACTCATAATCTTCAATATTTTCAACACTTTCTAATGTAGAAAATAAACTTTTGTTTTCTAGATTCTGTTTACTAACAATATCAATACTCGAAACTTCTTTAAAAGTACTTAAAACTTTTTCATGCCGTCTTCCAATAGAACCATACCCTATAATTAAAACTTTCAATCAAAATACCTCGTAAATTCACTATTTGCTTTTTCAAACTCCTCTACTCTTCCAATATCAAGCCAATACTCATGAATAGGGAATGATATGCTTTTTAAATCCTTACTTATAATATTTTCAAATAATGTTGGCATATCATAGAATCTTTCATTTGGTATTAAATCTAATATTTTAGGGCTTAATATATATATACCGCCACTTACATAAAAAGTATGAGTAGGTTTTTCCTCTATATTTTTTATATGAATGCCATCTATATTTACAACTCCATAAGGAACTTGAAAATCATATTCTCTTACACCCATTGTTGCATAAGAATTATTAGAAATATGATAATCCATCATATGTTCAAAGTTTATATTTGTAAGTAAATCTCCATTCATTACAAAAAATGGCTCATTTAGTTTTTCTTTGATTAAACTCAATGCTCCTGCCGTTCCCATTCTCTTTTTTTCATGTATATATTCTATTTGTACTCCAAATTTTGTTCCATCTTCAAAATACTCTTCTATTACATGAGACTTATAACTTACACTTAGAATAATATCTGTAAAACCATATTTTTTAAAGTTTGAAATTATTGTTTCAAGGATAGGTTTATCCCCTACTTTTAACATAGGTTTAGGAGTATTTTCAGTAAGTGGGCGAAGTCTTGTTCCTAATCCACCAACCATAAGTACTACCTTATTTTGATGAGTTGTAGGTTTTAGTAAATGGGTAAGTGTTTCAAATCCTACTAGATTATTTTTATTGTCAACAATTGGTATTTCATATATGTTTTTTTCTATTGCTTTAGCTATGATCTCCTCTTTAGTTTCACTAATATAACATTTAAAGGGATTTGTATTATAAATACTTTCAATATTATCTTCTAATGAAATATTTTTCAGCATAGCTCTTCGTATATCAGGATCAGATATAACTCCAATAAGCTTATTATCTTCAACTACAAGCGCTATCCTCATAGAGCCTTGATTTATAATTTCTAAAGCTTTTTTGATAGTTGAAGTTGGACTTAATAATATATTTTTATAATTATCCATTAATCTACCTTTAAATCATAAAATGACTTCTTTAATATATTTTTAAAATCTGTTTTTTTTAATTCTTCTATTATTTTCATACTTGAACATCCATCACCATAAGGATTTATATTATCTTTTAGATTATTTTGAAAATCTTTAGAGTATAGTTTAGCAAAAGCTTGTAAAATAGTACCTTTATTTGGTTTACACTCTATCACACTCTCTGCTTTAATTCTTCCTTTTTGTCTATCTCCTATATTGATAGTTCCTATTTTAAAACTAGGAGCTTCAGCTAGTCCACTTGAACTGTTTCCTACCATTGCATCTACATATTGCAATGCACTTAGGTATCTTAGTTGTCCTAAAGATGTAAATTGTATAGCTTTAATAAAGTTTTTAGCTACATATTCATCAATCATTTGATTTATAACTCTTCCATCTGTATCACTATTTGCTTTTGTAAATATGATATTTGTATCTTCTAAATCATCTATGGCATCTAGTAATTCTTGAAACTGCTCTTTTGCTGTAGAATTTTCTAAAGTTACAGGATGAAATGTTAGCAAAATATTTTTTTGATTAAGTTTAAAATCAATCGATTTTTCAAATTCATCACGACTAAGAAGTTTTAATCTCTTAATATTTTCAATTCCCATTCCACCTACATTAAAAACTCTATTAGGTTGTTCTCCTAGTTGGATCACTCTATTTTTATATTCATCTGTCGCAGTGAAATGAAGATGACTCATTTTAGTTATGCTATGTCTTATTGATTCATCAAAAGCACCTTCTGTAGTTTCTCCTCCATGTAAATGTGCTATAGGAATACGAGCAATCATAGCAGCACTAACTGCACTAAATATTTCATACCTATCACCTAATACTACTAATATATCTGGCTGTAAATCTTCATAACTTTCCACAAAAGAAATTTGCGCTAAACCCATTGACTTGGAAATACCAATCGCAGTATCAGAAGACAATAACATCTCTATTTTTTTATTGATAACAAAATCTTTTTCTATCTCTTTATATGTTAATCCAAATTCTGGACTTAAGTGCATACCTGTAACTATGACTTGAAGCTCTAAATCTTTATCAGCTTCTATCTCTTTCATAAGCCAATAAAGCAAACCGTATTCAGCTCTTGTACCTGTAACTACACAAACTTTTCTTTTCATCATTTTAACTTCTTTAATTCATCTACTACAAAATCCAAATAGATATTATCTTCTATAAAAGACTCTATAAGCTCTTGTTTTAATGTTAGTTCAATATCATTTATCAATTTAGCTATAATCTTTTCAAAGCTATCTAAATCTACATGAATGATTGCCCATACAATATCTTGGTCAATTCCAAAGTATTCGTGTGTTATTTGATTTCTAAAATCAACAACTTCTTGATACTGACTTTGTAAAAGCTTGTCTCTTAGTAGATATTTAGATGCTTCACCAACTATTTCAAACTCTCTTATAACACTATCCCATGCCATAAAATCATGAAGTAAGTCTTCTACATTGTCAAACCCACTTGAAACTTTTTTTATTTTTTGTATGGCTACAAATATATCAAAGATAAATAGTTCGGTACCTCTATCAACTTTATTTATATCAAACATAGATAAAATCCTTTTTTATTCTGTTTTTTATAAATGTTTTCATAGATTTAAAGGTACCGATATCAACCTCTTTGTTTAGTCGCTCTTTAAGGTAGTTTTTTGCACGAATCAAATCAAATCCACTTTTAAGCTGCATTTTTAAAACTGCGATATCTACATCACTTTGTTCATTGTCAGTTCCTTTTGCAACACTACCAAAAACTGCGAACTCATCTATTCCATACTTCTCTTTTAAAATAGGCTTAAGTTCTTTTAGTTTGTTTATGATTACTGTGTTCATACTAATAGCTCCAATACTTTATTTTTCTCTTAATCATTTTTCTTTTTTCATATTAAATCATCTTCTTTATAATCTTTTTGTGCAACACTTCCAACTATCTCATCCCATCTCATTGGGCTTATACCATCGCCTGGTCTTTTAATAGCAAGTTTTTCTTCACTTAAAATTTTACCTTTTTTTATTTTACAATTTGCAACGATTGATTTTCTTGCTATTTTGATATTTGGTGTTTCACTTTTTGATGGTTTTTTTACACTGCTTCCAAGAGCTAGTTCTATATTTCTAATAGAACTAACCATCGCTTTTAGTTCATCCGGTTCTAAACTTGCTTTATG
>Ga0209633_10000529_pt1 | contig 43939 bp, 54 predicted proteins | sample Cruoilmetagenom1_FD_187290 | JGI IMG/M metagenome (GOLD analysis project Ga0209633, IMG submission 187290) | Oil polluted marine microbial communities from Coal Oil Point, Santa Barbara, California, USA - Sample 1 (SPAdes) (version 2) | ecosystem: Environmental > Aquatic > Marine > Oil seeps ...
CCCTGCCCTGGTTGCAATCTATTTGAAACAAAATCTTATGCAACCAGGGCAGGGCGTGGGCGGGTCGAAAGCTAAAAAAACTGATTCCCAAAAAGCTGCTAAACATGGGACTCCAAAAGCACAGCAAGGATAGGATATGCCATTATATAGTTTTGAGTGCAAAGCATGTGGAAAAATTTCAGATAAAACATTTAAAATAAAAGTGTGCCCCAAACAGATACAATGCGTCTGTGGAGGTGAAGCAAGAAAAATTATCGTCAACGGGCATGGCGGGATACAAACAGATGGAGATGTAATATGGTTATCATCGGCAGCGGCATCAGCGCAAAGGCAACATGAAAGGCCGGTTGAAACCAGGACAGAATATAAGCAATATTTGAAGGATAACGATTTAATCCAGTGCGGATAAACGCATTTTAAATGTGCCGCACAATAAACTTTTTAACGCACAAGGATAAACATTAAGGATAAATCTCAATAGAGACCTGAATGAGCCTTGGAAGGATGTAAAAATGTCAGTCGAAGATGCAGCAAAAGAGATAGCTGAAACAAATCAGGCAGGGGATATCCCTTATCTTGGCACATGGGCAGACAGGGACGCAGCAGAGCAAGGCGTTTCAAATATGCAGGGCAAGATGGATTCAATGGGGAATGAGGTAGGCACTCTGAGGAATCAAGTTGCAATGGCTAACCAAACGATTGCTGATTTGCAGTCCCAACAAAATGCGAACAAAATACCTGAGGCAGTAAAGGGTGAAGCGGAATTAGCTGCAATACAAGAAGAAATGCTGAAGTTGGATGATGAGGATCCTAACTATCATCAGCAGTTGATGGGTCTAATGGCGCAATCCAATAATGTTGTCGCCGATATTCAACACTCCAAAACACTCAAAGCTGCAAAATCGATGTTCCAGGAAGAGTTGAATAAACGGGATACAAACGCTATACATGAAGCGTTTTATAAGGATAACCCCAGTTTTAATATGCCTGAGGTGCAAGAACAGATACAAAACAAAATGTCACAAGATCAAACTGGAATGACTGACTCGCTTGTGGCTTTTCGAGAAATCGAAAGAGACAATGCTCTTGAACAAATGAAAGCCCTCGAAGCGGAGAATGCGGATTTAAAACGACTGCAAACTGTAAATGAAGGGGCAAAACAAACAGGAAAGGTTGTAGTGGGAGGAAATCAAACACCTACTGCTGCAAGTTCGCCATCAAAATTAACAGGAGCTGCACTTGATGCTGAAATGCAAAAAGCATTAGATGCATTAAAAAAATAGTTCTATGAGAGGTACAAAAATATGTCTTTGATTAATCAGCTTAACGCAACCACACAAGTAAAATGGTTGCAAACAACCCCTGTGGATATACTTCATACTGCATCAGCATTAGTGTGGAGACTCATGGGGAACGCAGTCAAAAAGGATAACTGGACAGTACAGCCATCTGAAACAGTGGATGGTGGGAAAATGGTTATGTGCCCAATCGAATATGCTTCCAGTAATTCTGGAACATACGGTGCGTCTACTATAATTGACGTAGACAAAGTAGATATTATAGATGCCGCGAGGTTTGGTTGGAAAGGTGTCTATGGATCCAATACCAGAAACCTTGATGATATTACTGAAAACGCGGGAGATGCGGCTATAATAAGATTGTCGCATCAGTATGTGGAATCAATCAAAAAATCTGCAAGGTTAAAGATGGCGGCTGATGTTGTTGCTGCATCAGGATCTGACCCGTATCACATGAATGGTTTAGGTGACCTTTTCAACACCACAACATCAACGGAATATGGTAGCATAGCAGAAGATAATATGGCTACCTGGAAGGCCAATGTCATAACTGACGCTGAAGTAATTAGCTTCCAAACGATGCAAAAGATTTTTCGTCAGGTAGATATGGGCGATTATGCTGGTGCGCTTCCTAATTTTTGTGTTACCAGCAAAGAGCTTGTAGACGGTTTAGAACGGAGCCTGCAACCTCAGCAGTGGCATAAAGATAAAAATATGGTAGAAGCTGGTTGGGATCATATATATCACAAAGGTGCGCCAGTTGTATCAGATAAAGCATATTCTGGGACAACTATTCTCGATGCTTTAAATCTGGAATATTTGTCTTTACGGGCGCATAGTCAGTATAATTTTACGACACCAGTTTGGAAAGCTATATCTGTACAACAGCCGGATACAATTACAGCTAATAGCCGGTTTAGAGGTAATCTTTACTGTTATTCCAGACGGATGCATGTAAGACATGCAAACATTACTCCACCCACATAAAACAATTTTTTTACATCAACTATGGTTGGTGTAATCTCATAAGGAGGTTTTTTTATGGGGATTAAACATCATTATACAGCACGGGTCAAAACACTGCAAACCAGTCACAATCGTTTATGCAGGGAGACTTTTTTAAACAAGCTTGAAAGCCAAGATTTGTTTATAGCCGATTTTACAGATGGGGCAAGTACTTCTGGGTATATTGATATAGATGTAGATTTACCGGCCAATGCTATAGTAGTTGGATGGAAAGCTGTAGTGTCCGGAGCTTTTGCTGGAGACACCACCGCTGTAATTTCAGTTGGGATATCCGGCGATACGGATAAATACTCAGGCGTTACTACGGCTTCATGTTTTACTGCCGCCACCGTTGGGGCAATGGGCAATACTGACTCTGCAATGGTTACGGCTGCGCAAACAGTAAGAGTCACCGTAACAGGTGGAGCGGATTTTACGTCAATTGTAACTGATGCCGGAGGGGCAATGAAAGTTTCACTTTATTATTTCATTGCGTGGTAAAAATATTAAACACATACCGCAGAATGGTTATTAAAATCTTTCTGCGGCAGAGAGGAAAAAAATGATTAGATTATTTGTGCAACTTGCCAGCAATGGCACAATGTATGTCCCAGCCCCTTGCCGAGGGACTGTTATGGGGGCGCAAGCGGTTTGGCAAACAGATGCTGTCGATGCTGCTGATACAATTATTCTCAGCCGAGGCACAACTGCAGTTAATACTATTACGGCAGTTGACGGGGACGGTTTGCAGACCGAAACCGGTGTACCGGATACAACCAATAAGGGTTTGATTTTTGATCCTGATTCAAGCACAAAGGCCAACACCAACATTAAACTTGTGGCAAATGGTGCCGCCGGTATTTCTTTGGTGACTATTGAATTTGATGATTCGGCTTATGTTAAGCAAACAGCAATAGAAGCATAATTAACAATCCTTGTGGGCTACGGTTCGCAAGGATTGTATAAGGATTTTTTTCGTATGACTTTTGCTGAGTTACGATCAGAAATATTAAATATAATCATGTTAAAAGATCCTATATACTTGAATATGGTTCTCGATAACAGAATTAATGGTATTGTTTCAATGATTGCAGCCGGTATAAACATGCCAGATCGAAGTATCTCTCCTCCCCTCTCTGATTTATACTCTTTTGAGACTGTAGCGACCACAACTGAGGCTTATGCTTCTTTACCAGATACTTACCAACGCAATGTGTTTTCTGTAATAGATTCAAGCTCTGACCAAATATTGCCGCCACATGGCGGGAATTATTATTCTTTCCAGTTGTTTTTAAGGAATGCGCTTAAAAAGGATTTGACCCAAATAGGAGAAATTCTAAACGTAGCTATAAAAGGCAGCCGTCTGTATTACCAGGGGATACCTGCTGCGGCTTCTGATTTGACAGTACATTTTTATCGGAAACCAGTTGATATGTCGGATGATGCTGATACACCAGATGGGATACCTGAACATCTACAAAGCAGATTGATCCGGAACTATGTCGCAAAAGATTTATTGGGTGAAGCCAAAGAAAAAACAGACCAAACAATTTCACAAATTTCATATCACGAAACAGAATTTTACAACGCCATGCAAGATTTGATAGACTATATAGGCACAGATTCAGAGCCTATATATTACGGAAGATCATACATTAATGAAGATTATGGAATTTGTGATTAAGGAAGATTCATGAGTACAATATATGTATCAACAATATTTAACAGGGTTGCCAGAGTCACAGGAGATCCTGCATTCGTGGAACCTACCAGGGCACAGTTGCTCGATTGGTTTAATGAAGGTGAGAAAGTTTTGGTTAAGCGGAAGCCCGATGCTTACGTAAAAGCTGCCAATCAATTATTGGTAGAAGGAACTGAACAAACACTCGCTGCCGATGGAATAATATTTATTGAACCTATTTGCAATATGGGGACAGATGGTTCTACTCCAGGGAGGGTTGTTTATAGTGTAGACCGAAGGACAATCAATAGATCGACTCCTGATTGGCATTCAGCAACAGCTAATACACAGGTCAATGCAGTTATTTTTGACGAAAGAAATCCGAAAATTTTTTATACATCGCCTCCTCAACCAACAGCGACTCAAGGGTATTTGAAATATGAATACTCTGCATTGCCTCCGGAAATAACTGTTATGGATGAAAACTATGATGTGGTCTTTACTGTCGGCGATGAATATGCAGCCGAAATGCTGAATTATCTATTATTTAGGATTTACAGTGAAGACAAAGGCCAAATATCAGATGCCGTTGAGCGCGCTCAAATGTATTGGGCATTGTTTACCGGAGATATTGTTGACAAAGAAGCCGTTGAAAACAGAGACAGCCCGAATGTTCCAAGGAGATAATGAATGGGACAAATATTCCGAAATGACTTTAGTACCACACTTACCGCCACAATAACATCTTTAAGCACTGAGCTTGCGCTGGCCGCTGCGCCATCCCCTGCAATAACCCTAACCGAAAGCGATGATTTCTTTAAGTTTACAATTGTTGATGAAAATGGTAATCGTGAAATTGTCAAATGTGTTGGAATAACTGGAAATAATGTTACAATCGGCGTTACATTAGGAGTGCCATCTGTAGACGGCAGAGCGCAAGAAAACACCACAGCAAGAGCGATAACCCATACAGATGAACATATAATTAGTATGCGGACAACCGCAGGCTTATTTGAAACGATAATTGCCGCAATCGCTACGTTGCAAGCTAATACATCAATTGCGACAGTAACTATGGCCGAGGAGGGGACAGATGATGCTCATCCTTTGTCCCCTCTAAAAGGCCGCATTATGGTTGATGGGTATGCTCCGTTATCTACGTTGGTGCAAGCACAAGGCGGGACTAACAATGTATCAAGAATGAGTCCTCTACGTTCACGTCAAGCTGCGCAAGCTTTTTTTGGGACTATATTTGAATCCGGAACGACTTGTATATTTCCACAAAACACTGTTCCAACCGGCTGGATATTTGTAGCCGAGGGTAATGACCGAGTTTTTATCGGGACAAACAGCTATACGACTGGCGGTGATATGGGTGGAAGTTGGACATTAGCCGGGATTACAGTTGATGGTCATGCGCTAAGTATAGAAGAAATGCCAATACATGAGCATGGTATAAACGTCAGAAACCATGATACGAACAGTCCGGGAACCGTCAGAAACGCCGATTGGGGCGGAGGGAATCAAGATACTGAGACGAAATCTGCCGGCGGTGGCCTTGAGCATACTCATGGGGTGACTTTAGGAAATACCTGGAGACCGGCTTATGTGAAAGCTATTACAGCACGGAGGGCTTAAATGAATTACGAAAACGCTTTTAATTGCAAGGATTGTCCACAGTGCAACACATCAAAAGGCTGCCCGGACTGGTTAGAATTAATCGAAGAAGACGATAGTGGAAAAGTACGCATCAAGAAAATGTGTGGCAGAGTATATGAAAAGTATTTTTGGATCAATGTAACAAAAGCCCTTGCAATATTAACTGAAAATGTGTCCAAAACAAACAATATCCATACTGACGGGATTTTAGCAATAGGGCATGCAATACAACAGCATCAAAATCAGCAGATACAGCAAAGTAACATAAAAATGGTTCAATAAAATAGATGCTTAAAGTAAGAAACAATTATAAAACAAAGCTGACAAAAAGCATTACAGCATCAGCTACAGAATTGCAGATTGATAGGGCGCCATCCCCTATCATGACGCTTTCAAACAGTGATGACCATTTCTTATTAGTGTTAACTAATGAGGAAACCGGTGACTATGAAGTAATCAAATGTGTAGGCATAATAGGCCGGATTATTACCGTTGGTATAACTCTGAATACTCCGAATATAAACGGGCGTGGATACGATAATACGACTGCGCTCGTAATTGACAAAGATGCAGATCATACCTTGCGTATGGTTGTAACCTCAAGTGCGCTTGATGAGTTTTTAGATAATTTAACGGCTATTGATGCATCATTTACTATTGCTTCTACGGCTGAGGCTGAAGCCGGAGAAAACGATGAGCATGTTTTATCATCTTTGAAGGGTGTTGAAATGTTTGAGGCTTATGCTCCGTTAGCATCCCAGATCCAAGCCGAAACCGGGACTGACAATATTACCCGAATGACACCTTTACGAGAAAAACAAGGTCTGGATTATTATTTTGAAGAAAATCTACCATTCGGTACGTTAATGTTTTTCAGGCAAAATGTTGTCCCAACAAATTGGGTGTTTGATTCTGCCCACAGCGACAGATTGATACTGAATACATCAACACAGAGTGAAGGCGGAGAAACCGGTGGAAGCTGGACGTTTTCAGGCATAAGCGTCAACGGCCATGCAGTAACGCTTACGGAGTTCCCAATACATAAACATGGTATCAACGTCAGAAATCATGAGTCGAATAACCCTGGTACGATTAGAAATGCCGATTGGGGTGGAACAAACCAGGATACTGAAACAAAGCCCGCAGGCGGTGGACTTGAGCATTCACATGGCATCACGTCAGAGGATACTTGGAGACCGGCTTACACAAAGCTTATTTCTTGTAGTTATGCGGAAAGGGTCACAACAGATACGGTTTTACTTATTCAAAGCGATACGACAAACGGTAGCCAGGTTTTTGTTGATCATGGAGTCCATGCACATGAACTTAACTATACAAGTGTTACTTATGATGGTTTGATACATCCAAGGCATACAGATCAGTTTTTTTATTACTTAGATAGCACTACGCCGATGATAGCTCCAACTACTCCAAAATTTGGTAAAACTTCGTTTGCTTTAAGCCGGAGTTCAAGTGCTGAAAGAGGTTCAAAACTAATAATATCAGATAATTTAGAAGATTTCGACATCATTAGAGGTTCCTTCACAATAGATTTCTGGATTATTTTTGAAAGTGTAAATGAAGATACTTTTTATCCTATAGCAGCTATGTGGGATGAGGCAGGAATCAAAAACTGGTATCTTATGGTTCGCTTAAACAATGCTACGTCTGGTTATTTTAATTTTTGTGCATATGATACTCCAAATGCACAAAATGCTTATTCAAAACAAACATCTTTTTGGGAAAGCGGAGATAAGTGGACTCATGTTGCGATAACTTGTGACGGGTCTATTCTATATTTTTTTATTGATGGTGTTTTAACAGACAGCCATGATATTTCAACATTAATACCTACGTCAACTGTTGTGTCTGATTTACACATAGGAGGGTGGGAAGATCACCCTCCAGTTCCTTGGTGGTATGCTGCCGAGCGAACCCCATTTTATTTTGATGAATTTAGGATCAGGAAAGGCACAGCCGTATGGACAACAGATTTTACGCCTCCAACAGCACCTGTTTCTCCATAAATAGTTAGAGGAGTCGCATGAAAATAAAAATATCAGAATTCGGTGGCATGGCTCCAGGAACTGCCGGGCATCTTTTACCGGCCAATGGGGCGCAGGACGCTGAAAACATAAACTTCGACAAAGGCGATCTTAGAGCATGGAAGTTGCCTTTATTGACGACATCAATAATCAGCACGTATGACGCAACGGCTCAATATCTATCTGCTGATGCAAAGAGAGTTGTTTATTCTGGACGGCTTTACTATTGCACAACCGACACGCCTAATCCTTCCGGAGCATGGGACAATACAAGATGGACATTAATTCCCATACAAAGCTTGTTTCGATTTGAAGAAAACTCAAATTCTCACTGGATTATTTCAGATAAAACACGAGATTACGTCAGGTCATTGGAGCCTTCGGATGAATATGAGCGTGTATATGTTTCAGGCGAAAATGAATTGTGGACGTATTGCAATGATCTTGTTTCATCTCCGTTTGACCCTTGGGGCGATTATTACAAATTAGGAGTGCCAGCACCTACAGCACCATGCGTTGTTGATACATATACAAATGGTGGGTCTGATTATATTGCCTGGTATTATACCTATGTAAATAAATATGGAGAGGAAGGCTCTCCAAGCGATACAGTTGAAGTCACTGATTACCTCTCTGGAAACATAACCCTTGATACTTTCACGGAACCGCCTACAGGTAGGGCATTAGAAGGTGGTCAGATCCGTTTGTACCGCACAAATTCATCAACTGCCGGCATAGCAGAGTTTCAAAAAGTAAAAGATACGAATATTAATGGTTTTACATTTGCGACTGATTCTATAACGGATGATGTCGCAGCAGATGATCTGGGTAGTGTTTGCCCTTCCGAAAATTGGGGCGTACCTCCTGATGACCTTCAGGGCTTGGCTCTTTTTTCATCTAATATAATGATTGCGTTTAAGGACAATATCCTTTACATGAGCGCACCAGGATTCCCGCATGCATGGCCTACCGAAAACCAATATTCGATTGCATCAACCATTAGAGGTATAAAGGTTTATGGCGCAATAATCTATGTCGTAACAGATGATCTGTATTATTTTTTCTACGGTGATGATCCTGAAAATATGAGTAAGGACAATTCTGAAACGATGTATCCTTGTTCAGCCAAGGCCAGTATGGCAACGTGTAACGCAGGCGTGTTGTTTGCAGGGAATGAAGGGTTGATGCTTCTAAACGCAAGTGGTTGTGTCAATATAACCCAAAACAGTGTTTATGGGATCCAGGACTGGATTGATATGAATCCAAGCACCATGAATGGAACCTTTTACAATGGGAAGTATTTCTTTTTTTATACAGACACAGACGGTTTGAGACATGGGGCGTTACTTGACATGGGGAGCGGAAACAAGCTGACCAAGCTGTCATTGTTTGCTTATGCTGGATATCCCAACTATGGAGACGGTGAATTCTATATGGTGTTAACCGGAAACAACCGATATGCTGCCGATGCAACGATGTATATTAAGCAGTGGAATGCGGATCCGTATAATTATTTGCGGCGGTTTTGGAAGTCTAAAAAACACTTATTGCCAAACGAGATGATCTTTCCTGTAGGACGTGTTTTTATAGATAGAGAGTATCATCAAAACGTTTTAGACACTGCCGAGGATGAAAATTATATTAAAGATTTAAATGCTCCCATTTTCGCTGCCGGCAATGTTTTTGGTGAAATAAACAGCGATAACATTACTATTTTTGAAATAAATGGGGACAACTTGTATTCTCCATCTTCAATCCAGATAAACGCCAATGCTGATTTAGAAGTATACATAGATTGTAAACTTGTTCACTCTCAACCTATATTGAATAATAATATTTTTAGAATATCGAAGAGTCTAAAAGGAAGTGAATTGGAAACAGTAATATCCGGATATGTCCCTGCCTACACAATAGAGCTTGCAGGTTCAGCACAGGAGATGATAACATCATAATTATGACTAACAAAAGGGGGTAGTGAATTATGGAACATCTTAAAGAATTCCCAGTTGCCACTCAAAACGATGCTTTAAAGGGAACATATTCATCTAAGAGCATCTCAACAATAAAAGTAAATAAAATTAAATATTTAAAACTATTCAGAAAGGCTATTCATGGTTCCCCAAAAAACACTTGAAGAGTATACAACAATTTTATTAGCAGAAAACAGTCGAGTTCCAGAGGGGTTTCATATAGTAGAAACACCTATTCGCCATTCTCATGAAATTCCTTTAGATAAGAATGGCAACTTCCGATACAGATGGGGCGCAGGTTGTGATCCACAAAAAAAAAAGCTTTTTTAAAAAATCTTTTTTTAATTTTTTTGGAGCGTAGTTGCTATGACAATGCCTAAAATTAAAGAGCCGACCATGGCGGCAGATAACGTTGATATAAGAAAGATCTATGATATATTAAGGAGCATCAAGAGGGCAGTAGAATGGCTGGATGCGGAAGTAAAAAGAGTGGAATTGTTGATTCCATAAAGATTGTTCCATATCTTAAAAAAGATGGTGTTCCTACATTTTTAGATTCTGAAATATTTTTTTTGTGGGAAAAGGCAGTATCAGAAAAAGCTATGGATTATATGTTTCTTGATAGAAAAACCGTTTCTCCACAGTTTTTCTTAGAATACATCCAAGGGTTTGATATTAATTTTTTCGTTGTGTTTGCAGATAAAGAAATGGTTGCCTTTATTTTAATGACGAACATTTTATACGGAAAAGCAGAATTGCATTTTTTTTCATATAACAATTGCCAAAGAGAAAAAGCTCTTGAAGTGAGTAGGTACTGTTTGAAATATTTGATCAACATCAAATTAACAGAAAGTACATATTTATATGATGTTATTATAGGGATAACACCAGTAAAGAATGTGTTTGCCTGCATACTTTCAAAAAAGGCTGGAATGAAAGTAGTTGGTAGAATACCTAAGTATCTGTATAATATTAAAACAAAACAACAAGAAGATGTAATGTATCAATATTACAGTAGAGGTTTATTATGAGTGGAGGCTTCGGTGCATCAAAAACAGGTAGCAGCAGATCAAAACAATATGCTATGGATCCAGAAGCCATTAAGCGCATGGAGACGGCAGAACGGTGGCTTAATGAAATGCGGGATAAAGAATATGCTTATGGCGATGAGTTCTTTAGACCGTATGAGCGTGAGATGGTAGCGTCCAACAGTAGGCTGCTACCTCAAAATGAAAGTCTTATGAGTGAACGTCTGGGCCAAGGCATTACAGATATTCGAGAAAGCGCACCTATTCGCCAAGAATTACGTACACAGCAGATGGAAGGTCTAAAATTATCCAGGCCCGCTATGATTAATTTCTTTGAGCAAGCAATTAATGGGATTGATGTTGGCAAGCGTAAAGGTGAAGCAGTTGCAGACGTTGAACACGCATTTAGCAAAATGTTGCCACAGTTTGAACAAAATCTTTCCCGTAGAGGATTGACAGCAAAAAGCAGTGATTTTAGAAAAATAGGAATTGATAAGGCTAGAACAAAAGCAGGAGCGTCTAATTTTGCTGGTACACAAGCAGAGGCAGAGAAATTTGGTCGGTTAGGGCAAGCATTAAATACAAGGCAACTATTCACGCAGCCTTCTCTAGACAATACTGCATACGCTCAAGGTGAATTACAGACAGGTGGATATTCTTTGGCTAATCCAGCAGATAGAGCATTGAATGCCGCAGGGTTAGGTGTGCAAGCTAATGCCGCAGGTATGACACCATTGACAAGGAGTGTAAAGGACGCAGGATATAGTTGGAGTACTTCAGGGGGTAGATAATTATGGCTTTTTGGGCTTTTTTAGGTGGCGCGTTGAGCAGTAAGGCAGGTGGCATGGCTGTTAGCCAAGTTGCTAAGGGATTATCGAATAAAGGTGGAGATAGCGGTATGCTCGCGCAGCAAGGGCAGCAAATGCCGCAAGAACAACCTATGCAGGATAATACAATTGTAAGGAACAAAGTAACCCTCCCGGTGAATAGAGGGTTAGGGGGTAGGCGATAATGCCATTAGGGTTAAAACAGAAACCATGGACTGGCGGTGCTGAACGCTTTCAAGATATGATGGAAAGCGATAGAGTGCAAGACAAGATCGGTCTTACCCGCAAGGCACAGAATAAAGATGCGCCAATCGCTTGGGGTATTGCATACGATAAACCAAAAGCTCCAGTAAATGAATACGGCCTAAAAGAATCTGTTTATTCAGCTAAAAAAAAAGTTTTAGAAGCGACAGAAGAGAACAGCCCTGAATACAATATTGCTGAACAAATTGTTGATTCCATGGCCAGTAATTTCTTAGGCGTGCGACCGTATAAATATGGTATGACACAACATGAAAAAGATATCCAGAAACAAAGAGAGGGTGTAAATCTTGAATTACAAAAAGCTCATAAGGCACTTATGCCAGCATTGCGAGCAGCGGCTAATGTTGAGTCTGAAAATTATGCAGACTTAGAAGAATTTGCCAAGCACATGAACAGGAATCAACCAATTTTTGGAGCGATCACAAATATAAAAAGAAGTGATGAAGTCGAACCAAAGTTTAACCCTAATACCGGTAAGGAAAGTGATTTTGCCGGTGTTCCTCTTTACTCTTTTTCCTACACAGACCCAAACACTGGCAAGACAGACCAATTTGAAAAGATGTCACTGCCAGAATTGGTTGAAACATACAGGGACAATCTTCCTGAAAGCGATGCTATGCAGTTGACAAGACTTGCCGCAAGGGGTCAAGTAGAGGACGATTTAAAAAGAGATTTCGCAGCGACGGGAATTACAAGTATTACACCAGTAGGTACAGAAAAAGGAACTGGTCGTAAAATGTACAGGTTTAAGACAAAAGGCGGAGAAGTTTATCACGGTCCAGGCATGAAAAACGAAAATGGTGAGATGATCATAGTCCCGTCCGAAAATATTGAATTTACCGCGGATAATACAAAAGCTATATCACCATACCAAAAAGCTACTCTTGGAATAAAAAAGTTGGAGCTTGGGCTTAAACAAGATGCGGCAAGAAAAAAAGGCACTATTACCACACCTAAGGAAAAAGTTGATTACGATAAAATGATGTATGAGCTTACCATGCAGAATCTCCCATTAGGCAGTGAAATAACACAGGAAGCCATTTGGAAAACCATAATGATGAGTAATGGTGGAGAAAAAGTGGTTAAAGGCAAACCCGGGACTCCGCAGGCTGGAAAATCTTTTATACAAAAAGGTGGAGAGCTATATGACAGGTATATGAATCCAGTGGCTACGAGAGAAGCGAAAGCAAGTACTAAACCAAATGTAGAGTTGAGGCAGCCGAAAAAGAGAGACTCCGGGTCCGCGAAATTATTAAGCAATATCAAAACAGGATTAACGAGATCAAAAAAGAAAAAAGAACCTAAACCAGATACCAGAAGTTTTGGAGAAAAAACTCAAGATACCTTGCTTAAACGCAAAAAAGATGGCAGTATATCCTTAGTGGATACAGATGATTTTAAGAAAGTTGGAAAGGCTATCTATGATACAGTAGAAAAAACAGGCGACACTATAGGTGTTGCAATAAGCAAGTTTTTAAAGGCAAATAATATAGTTGGTACTGCTATAGTTAACGGCATTAAAAAAGCTGTAAAGGCCGCTGCTGAATCACAAAAACAAGCAAAAAAAGAATCAGGATTTTAAACTATGCTGTTCAATTCAAATGATTTTGAAGTTGTAGCAGAGAACAAAACAACTTTAGCAGATAGAAACAATAACCCCGGTAACTTGAGGTATGCCAACCAAAAAGATGCGTCTCAAGGAGTAGGTGGATTTGCTAAATTTGAAACAAGCGAAAAAGGTTCCGAGGCATTAAAAAACCAGATTAAACTTGATTCTTCAAGAGGGCATACTCTTGGAAGTTTTATCGAAAAGTATGCGCCACCTTCCGAAAATGATACACCTGCGTATGTTTCATTTATGGAGAAAGAAGTCGGCGCAAACGCTAACAAACCTCTTTCTGCGATTGATGTCAATAAGGTTTCTAATGCTATTACAAAGTTTGAGGGTGGAAACAAAACCCAACAAAGGGCTACATTTAATCCGGATGATTTTGAAGTCATTATTGGTGGCCCGGCGATGGAACCAAAGAAAGAACCTAAAAGCACAACCAGAGTTGCGGTAGAGGCATTAGGTAGGCTGCCTAAAAATATCCTTAATCAGGTTACAGGTTTAGTCCAAGGCCAAGAGGGAGCAAGTGTAGCTGACCCAGGGTGGTTTGATAGACGATATGCGAAAACAGAAGCAGAGAATTTAGCAGCAGCGCAGGAAGCAGAGGCAGGTGGTGGAAAATTTGTCCCTGGAATAAGCGATAAGGACGTATCTGAGACGATAAATCAAATCCCTTACACTGGCCTTGCCGTGGCTGGTGGACTCCTTGGCGGGTCAGTTACAGCTCCAATACCAGTGCCTGGCGCAAGGGCAGGCGGTGCATTAATCGGTTCACATCTTGCGACAAATAGACCTTCAGCCTATCAAGCCATGCACAGAAATCTTCAACGCTTTAATGATTTAAACATTCAAGTTACAGGCAAGCCGATAACGTTAGAGGAAGAAAATAAATTTAAAGAAGTCTATGGTAAGCAGGTTGGCGAGATGGCCGATTGGGAATCAATTCCGGAAGCGGCTGGAACGCTGATTGATTTAGCCATTTACGGTATTGGTGCCAAACTCCCTGCGCCATTGCGGGCAAAAGCCGGTGAAGCTGTTAAAGCTTTACTCAAAAATAAGTTCTTGCAGGGCGGGTTCGTCAATTCAACAAAGCTGCTGGGTAATCTTATAACAGAATTATCAGAAGAAGTCGTTTCAGGTATAGGTGGTGGCAATGTTGAGAAAGAAATGTGGGGTGAAGAGAAGCAGGATTGGGATGTTAAGACAGCGGTAAAGACAGCTAAAGAAGTTGCGCCACAAGTTGCGTTAATGGTAGGTGGTACACATGCTGTTGGCACGGTTGCCGGTAAACTTTCCAAGGAGAAAAAGCCTACACAAGCAAAAGATAAAAAAGTTTTCGCAGATCAATTGGATATCTTATCGGACGAATTAAAAAAATCAAATAATAAATTAGCCGACATAAGCACAGCAATTGATCTGCATTCTCAACTTGCGAAGGATCCGGAAAAACAAGCTGCTGTTGCCGATGTTATTGCAAAGGCTGCCGATCAAGGTTTACAGGATGGCACAATAACAGCAGATGCCTTGTCTGAAATAACTGATAAGCTTTCAGAAGACGATCCGTTAAAGACTGCTTTATTGCCAAAAACGGAACCTGCAACATCTGAGGTGAAGCCTTCCGCAAAACCTCCGGTAGAGACTAAGCCAGTGACAATCCCTGGTGCCGAGGCTGTTCTTAAAAGAATGCAAGAAGGTAAAAGCATCCCTGAAGAGAAGAAGCTTACTGATGCTGATCGTAGGCAAAAAAGAATAGACGCTGCCGGCGAGATTGAGCGACCATCTGATGTTATTGGCGAATATTTTCCTGCAGATCAAACAGCAACCGATAAAAAAACTACTCCATTGGTGGCTAAAGAAAAAGAACAGCGCACCCTTGAAGTCATAGAAAAAGAAATAACAGACCGTTGGAAACAAAGAAAAAGCTTGCCTCCTGGGAAAAAGAAATCACAAATAGCAAATGAAATTACCGCTCTTAATTCCGAAATGGAAAGAACCATGGATGCGGCTGATCTGGAAGACCGTGGTGGGCGTGTTGCTCAGGAGCGTGGGCGTGTTGAGAAGATTGCGGAGCTTGCAGAAATGGTTAAAGAGCCATGGAAGATGAGCAAGGAAGAATTTGGAGGAAAAGGCACCAACTTCTTAGGGGGGAGAAAGTACGCAATAGATGCTTATACTGAAAAAATAGTTAACACAGGAAGAACAAAACAAATATTAAATGGCCCGAAGCATCTTTACAAAAAAATAAAAGAGGTGGATGGTGTTGTCGTTTTATCATCGAAGGATGGAGTTTACCTCGCAAAAGATTATAAAGAGGGCAATAGTAACGTAGAATTTGAAGTTGTCGGTAGATTGACTTTTACAAAAGAAGGCATTGACCATTTTGCGCTGTCTCCTGAATTAAGGGGTAAAGAATACGGGCAACTCTTGCTTAAAGAGGCAGCTGTATCTGGGCGTGACATTGCAAAAGCGCCGATGAGATCAAGAGGGTACAATAAAGCACTCCATAAATTTTTCGTCAAAAAAGCTATCGAAGAAGGCAAAATAAAATCTCATCCTGATTATCCGGAATTAACGGTTAAGAAAGAGGCAAAAAAAAAACCTGTTGCGCCTAAGAAGGCTGCGAAGACTATCATAGATGGTATCCATGAACTTGAACCCGTAGAAAACGAAGAGAAGTTTTTAAAACATAATAATTCTTACTTGAAGATGGAGGTATCGGATGAAGGTGAGATCCTTATGGGTGTTCCACTTGAAGAACTTAAAAATCCGAAAGCATTAAAATCACGACTTGATGATTTGTATTCAGACAGAGAGGGTATCATAGAGTTAGGGATGGATACTAAAGAAGAAGATGAGGCAATAGCCTTCTTAGAAGGAAAATTAAAACAGATTCCACCTAAATCCACTAAATCAGAAGCACCAAAACTTTACATCTTACCAAAACCCCTAAAAGAAAAAGTAACATATAACGGCATTCGGGAAGGCTCCGGTAAAGTTCCTGCACGGCATACCTTCACAGACAAAAACACTGGTTCGACTTTTCTGGTTGATATTGATGAAGCTGATATTAAAAGCAAGGTTAATATGCGGTTAAGTGAGCTTGATGCTGAAGTTAAGAAGAAAGAAACACCCAAAGTTATTGAGCCTAAAAAAGAAACGGCTGCGGTTCCTAAAGAAACACCAACGCCAGAGACCCACACATACACATTCAGGGGCAAAGCCCAAACAATCCCAAAAGCTGATATAGGCAAAGCTTTCATTAAAAACAAGCAGCGGCCTATTTTTTCGCAAAGATCTATAACTAAAGGCAAGAATAAAGGCAAAATTCAAGTTCTATACCCATCAGGAAAAACCAACACCGAAGGGGCTAAGATAGCCAGGAGCGTTATCGTTGATGCTGATGCTATTGTTCAGGCTGTGGGTGGTGAATCTTATAGAGGAGATAAACAAAAATCAACAAAAAGGATCAAAGATGAAAAAAAACAAGTTGAAGAAGCCAAGAAAAGCTATTTATCCGAGCCAACCGGAGGGGCTGGTCTCACCGAAAAGAAAACTGGTAAACCAAAATGGCCGAAAATCGTATCCAATAGAAGAAGAAGGTATCTTTCTCATACAACCCATATAAAAAATAATGGCGATGCGGCAGCTTTTGCTGATTACAATCTATCTGGCTTTCCTCAAGAGAGGCTTGTTGCCTTGCTTCTGGGGAAAGGAGGAGAGGTGTTGGGCGCTCACAGATTTAGTGTTGGAACATCAAATCAAGCATCTGTTAGCCTGGGGATGTTGGCAGGGCAGGCTTTAAACACTGGTGGCGTTAAGGAAGTAATTCTTGTTCACAATCACCCAGGTGGCGAGGCAAGACTTTCTGATGCCGACATAAACACATCAAATGCTTTTTACAATCTCTTAGCGGATACTAAGATTTTTGCAGGAACTATTATCGCTGTTGGGGAAGGTACTTACAGCGCGAACGATAGAATCATACATAAAACACCAACGATCAAGGAGGCTACGGTCAGAGTCCCAATGATGGTTAGGCGGTTTAAAACCCGTGGTGAAAATTTAGCTGTTGTTTCAAATTCTACAAGCGCAAAGAAGCATGGGGGAAAGCTTATACCAAAGGGCGGGCTAATGTTTCTGAATGGCGCAAACGCTATTGTGGGAACGATGAGGATTGACAATTATTCAAAATTAAGAGGCAAAAACGCAACTAAAATTTTGGAGCAAATTGAAGAAACAAACGCTACAAGTATGATCGCCTTTAATCCTACCCAAAATAGCAAAGGAATAGGAGCCCAAAACTTAAAAAGATTTTCAAGCGCATCCGGATTAAATTTGCTCGATATCATTGCAAAAGAAGGCTCCCTCCAAGGAGAGGGTAGCTTACCTATGGCTGATGGTTCTATCTATTACGAAACCACCAAAACAAAAGGCAAAACCCTAACAACCGAAGATATTCAAAAAACTTTTGCCAAAATGAAAAACGTTACCACCGGCCAAGACGGTAATGATAATTTCTGGTTCAGGTTTAAGGGCTTCCCAAGATTCTCTATTCTTGAATTAGATTCAATCAATAATAGAGTTGGCCTTACAGATGAACAGCAAAAAACTGGCGCTTTTTTACCGGAATCAAAACAAATTTGGTTTAAGACCGGAGGCGTTGGCGCAAAGGCTGATATAGGGAGCCTGCACCATGAAAACTTTCATTTATTCAAGAATATGGGTGTCGTTTCTAAGCCGGATATAAGAGCCATCAATCGAGCAATCAGGCGCAGTGGACATTCAGGTGCTATTACAGAAGAGACGCAAGCTTCATGGATTGGTAACGCTGCAAAGAGTAGAGAATACACCAGAGATACCGTCATAGGACGCATACTTCAAAAAATAGGCGACTTTATTGATGCTATGATAAACTTAGTTGGTGTTACCAGCAAAAACGTTGTTCGCAAGATGGAATCCGGAAGGATTGCGGATCAGGCGTTTGATGCTGGACGGGGTTCCACATCTCCGGTTATGGCATTTGAACAAACTGCAAAACGTTTCTATAGCCAAGTTGTAAAGACAGTAGAAACAAAAATGCCTAAAAAAATGCAAGCTTCCGCGGTTATGAATTGGCTTAAAAAACAACCTGGCATTAAAGCTGCTGAACTCGAATGGATGAATATTAAAGAGTTGCTTGAGGGTAAAAAATCTGTTGAGCGAAATGAACTCGTTAAGGCTTTGGAAGAAAACCAGGTTGTTGTTGAGGAAGTTGAAAAGGGTCAGACAGGATACGAATATCATGTTACGGGGGTAAACCCTTTGTCAAAAACATTTTCTTTCATGCCACTCAAGAAATTTGATACAAAAGAAAAAGCGGAAACTCATATAAAAAAAATTGAAACGGCAGCAAATCTTGATGATACATTAGACAAAAAAAGAATAAGACGCCCACTTACCATTTCAAAAGTAGCAACAGATAATACTAAATTTTCTGAATATCAACTCGAAGGCGAAAAAGAAAACTATCGTGAGCTTTTGTTTAAGTTGCCAGCAACGGATGGCAAATTTAAATCCCAACATTGGGATGAAACAAACGTATTCGCTCATGCTCGCATAAATGAAAGAACTGACGCTGATGATAACAAGGTTTTATTTGTAGAAGAAATTCAGTCTGATTGGGGAAAAGAGGGGAGAGAAAAAGGATATGCGCCAAAGGTTGATTTCTCAAAAACTGAAGAAAAAAAACGCAAATATTTTAGACTAAAAAAACGATTAAAAGAAAAATATGGAACTGAATACAAAAAACTGGCTCAAGCAAAAGAAACAGACCAGCTGAAGAAGTTAAAGGAATATAAAAAAGAACATCGTATTTTACAAGGGTTAGAAGGTGTCCTTGATTTTCCATTCAAGAAAAACTGGCAAGAAGTAGTATTAAAACGAATAGTAAGAATGGCGGCTGACCAAGGAATAAACAATATAGCTTGGGTAACGGGTGAACAAACTTCTGATCGGTATGATTTAAGTAAGCATGTTGACAAAATTGAATATAACGGTAAAAAAATATATGCATTTAAAAATGATAAAATAATCATCGAACAAACAGCTAAGACCCAAAAAGAACTTGAGGCTTTAGTAGGCAAAGATATTACAAAGAAATTATTAGAACAACAAGAAAAAAAACCAGATATACCGGCCTATGTAAAAGACAATGATTTAAAAGTAGGAGGTGAATGGGCATACAATCTATACGATAAAATGATTCCACAATTTCTCAAGAAATTTGGCAAAAAATATAAGGCACAGATCGGCACAACAGAAATAAACGGCATTAGACAACAATCTTTCACTATATCCCCACAACTAAGGCAAGCTGCTCTTTTTGAGGGTATACCGTTATTTGAAACCCAAGACGTGAACCTATCAGAAGAAATAGAAGAAGAGGACACAGCCTTCCAGCAAGCCATTGATTTAATTTCAGCGCATTGGGGCAAGCAAGGTAAATATACCAATGAACGTAAAAAGTTAAAATTCATGGAGCATCATTTCGGAACCACCATGTACAATGCCAAGCGTATTGGTGGGTGGTACAACAGGTTTTATAATGTTATCCGAAATCTTGGCCAGTATAAGTTTGAGCAACAAAACCGGCTTAGAGGTGAAGGTGATTCTTCACTATTCACGCCATTAGAGACATTCTCCAAGAAAAACAAAACTGAATACCGAAAATTAAGAAAATATCTGGTCAATAAGGATATTTACGCAGAAGGGTATAAGGTCAGGCCTACCTTAGAAGAGGGCGCATTATACGAAGGTGCCTATGATATAATTAACGAAAAAGGAACGGTTATTGATACCCAAACAACCGAGGATAAAGCTTTCGATGAAGTATGGGAAATAGAAGCGGATGCAACCGACTTCACGGATGCAGGGAAAGAGGCCTTACTTAATTTCCGGAAAATGACACGTAACCTGTATAAACATTATGCTAAAGGTATGAACGAGATAATCGAAATGGCTCGTTTGTCCGGTCAACCTCCACCGAAAGTAACAACTATATCAAATGGTAAGCCGGTTAAAATCAGCCTTAAACAAGCTATACAGGATATGGGTGATAGGCAGGGTTATTATTTTCCAAGAATCCGTGAATCAGGGGAATGGAAGATTGAAGGCAGAAAAGCCGGTGTTCCGAATCAAATGGATTTCTTTGCGTCAAAAGCATTATCAAAAGGGTACGCTCAAAAATTAAGACGGCAAGGCTACAACGTAGAGTCTACTCATTCTGGGGCTTTCTCAGAAGACCTATTTCAAACGCTGGTGCCACTTCTTGCTCAAGAGCAGGTAGTTAATAGCGTAATAGATAGAGTGTCTAAGAATGAAGATTTTGACGCTGTATATGCCGATATGTTCGCCAAGCAGTATGCTGAGATGTTGAAGTCTCATGGTTCACGGGCAAGAATGATTGGACGATCTGATGCTATTGGAGTTGATGTAAAACGTGGATATGAAACTGATCCGGTTAAAGCTATTGCGATTGCCACGGAAGCGGCGGCAGGTGGATACGCAAAACAACAGATTGCAATTAACGCCATGAAAGCAATCACAGGGCGCGATTTAACATGGGACAAATACCAGAACGATAACCCAGGGAAGAAACATGATGATTATTTAAAAGATGTCCGTAAGCGTGGTGCTGATGCTGCCAGGCAACAAACAGAATATAAAGAAGCGACTGGGACGCTGAAAGACATCTTGAAAAATCAGGAATTTGCTGACAGAATTGTCGGAACCTTAAAAGGAATGGCTGTAGTTTGGTATCTTGGTGGGAGGGTAAGTTCAGCGGCTGTTAATACTACCAATATGGTTATGGGTGTACCGGCTACTATTGTTGGCGAGTTATCGACTAAAGATAATAAAGTTTCTTTTGCCAGAGCGTTTGGAAGTATCGGCAAAGCAATGAAAGCGTATGGTCTTTTCAGAATTGGAAAAACAAAAAGAACCGGAGAGTCTGCTTTATTCCAGGAAATTGAGAAACGAGGGTGGGATGCTCCGCAATTTAACATGGAGGCATTAAATGCAATCCAAAGCAAGTATGGGAAAGCATGGGGTAAGGTTATTGATTTGTCCATGTGGATGTTCGGAGTAACTGAAAAAATAAATCGAGCAACTTCAGTGGCCGCAGGATATATGGCATTATGCAAAACGCATAATGTTAAGTTGCAGGATTCTTCTGGCAAGCTTCATGAAAAGTTTTTACTAAAAGCCCGGAACGCTTCCGATGTTGCTCATGGTGTTTATGGCAAAGAAAACAGACCATACCATATGAGAGGTGATCACGTTGGAGCAAGAGTTTTGCAAATGACTTATGTTTTTCAGACGTTTACACATAATTATTTGCAAGAGATGGCACGTTTAGGGCTCGTTAAGAAACAATATGGAGCTGCTGCATACATGGCCGTGTCTGGTGGAGTGCTTGGCGGGCTTGGTGCTACCGTCCCTATTGGTATTGCCAAAGCTATTGCAGCTTTATTTGATACTGATGATCCAGAAGAAGAAATGATTAAGTGGGCTGATGATGCTTTCGGCGGAGGGAAATTAGCAAGATATGGGCTGCCTGGGTTACTTGGCGTTTCATTAAAGGGCAGTCTTGCAATGAGAGTCGGTATCCCGGGAACATTTGTTGACATTTTTGGTGCGCCGGGAAACGTCGTTGCTGATATATGGAGCGGTACAAAAAACATCACTAAGGGATTTTATAGAGAAGGATTAGAGCAGATTGCCCCGGTTGCGGTAAGCAATATTTCACGAGGCTTACGGGAATCAGGAGAAGGCGTAACAACTCAGAAAGGTTCACCTGTCTTTTTTGGCGATGAACGGTTAAAGGGCAATACCTACGATATGATGCTGAGGTGGTTGTCATTTAACCCAACTGGCATTTCAGAGAAGAGAGAAATCCAATGGAATGAATACAAGGTTATGAACAGGTACAAGGAAAGACGAAGCGAATTATATAAAAGATATAAGCGGTTCTATTTTAAGCCACCAGGGAAACGTAATGTAGAAGATATTATCAATATCACGGCTGATATAAGAGATTTCAATACAGAGGTTAAACGTAAGAAAATATCTCGCATTGTCCGGCCTATTACTAAACGGTCTATTAAACAAAGTATGCGCAGTTTAAAGCCAAGCAAGAGAGAGAGGGAAAGATAGGATGAATATTGAACTCGAAGTTTTAGCAGATTTACTAATACATATTTCAGAAGTTAAAGAAAACATTGCAAGCATCAGGAATGATCTTGAAAAACGTGGAATTGCGCATGACAGATCTAAGTTCGAAACTTTTGAGTTTGACTCATTTGCCAAGACAAGGCAAAAGTTTAAAACTGTAGATTTTGGGACAAAAGAATATCAAGAATGTGTTGATGAAATAAAACCAGCGATAGATCATCATTATGCTGCCAACAGGCATCATACAGCATATCATTTTAACGGTTTTAATGATATGAACCTAATTGATATCCTTGAAATGCTGGCAGACTGGAAAGCAGCTTCTCGGCGCAGTCCAGGATTAAGGTTTGTCGATTCATTACCAGGAGCATATAGAAAATACGATATTCCTGAAAACATGCAAAAACATATTGAATCAACATTAACATATTTAGGGTGGATATGAAAATACCAGAAAAAATAAAAATAGGCGGTCACGAAATAAAAATCGAAAGAGTCAACACAAAGGATATTGATTCTGCTGGTGAATTTAATGGTTTTTATGATGTAATCCGGTTGCGTATTGACCATGATTCGGTAGAGTCTTGTGTCGCAGAATGTTTCTTGCATGAGATTATTGAGGCCATTAAGATGAAAAATAATTTAGCGATAGACCACACTCATTTAACTGTACTCTCCGAAGGTCTATTTCAGGTAATGAGAGACAATAAACTTAACTTTTCCAGTGAAGAGGTAAAATGAAAACATTACATAATTCAGATGTGTCAGGTGCAACAAAAAATGTTAAGGATATTCAATTCTACGGAAATGGGGATATGTTCCAACTGATTTGCAAAGCCAGCTCAAAAAAAGAAGGCTGGATGAAAAGCACTAAAGCTATGGAAATTGCAGGTGTAGGATGCATAGTTCAATGCACTACTCAACAGGGGGATAACGTTGCTGAAGCTGTTTGCTTTGTGCCTAAAGTGAGAATCATAAAAGACGGTGATGGTAATAGGCAAATCGTAGAAGATACTTTGCATTACCACTGCACTCCTAACCATACCTTCTACTAATATTTACAAAAGAGGTAATAAATGATACCCAACGAGTATTACGACTGGACAAGTAACGAAAGTGGAGCTGCAACCGTAGCGATCCCTTTTTTTAAAGGATACGTAATAAAAGCTGTTAGGTCTGTCCCGGGGGAATGTGGGGACTTAGCAACTGATCTACCAACAAACCTGTATAGTATAACGCTCATCAATGATTTGACTGGAGCCGACATTTTAGTAAGCCAAGGTGCAAACAGGAGTGGGAGCGTTGCAGATGATGCTTTATACCCGAACCCTTCAATTCCAGTCCCATGCACGATGACTTTGACAATTGCCTCTGCCGGCGTAGCGAAACAGGGACGAGTCTATATCGATTTCCAGGACACTTAGGGAGAGAGGCATACATCCATGAGTAATTTTACAACTCAACCATGGACAACAAACCCATGGACAACAAATCCATGGGTAGCTGATGACGCAAGTGACGCAATACAAGATGAATTAGGCTTTGCGATTACAGATGAGACTGGAGAAGCAATAACTGATCTTTGTTTTGCGATTAGAAGTCCAATAACAGATGAAAGTGAAGAAGTGATTACAGACGAAGTGGAAGAAGCGATAACAGAATGATTAAATTAGCAAAAACTCAAAAAAAATAAGTGAGAAATTAAAATGGCAAAATTTGGATCATATTATAATGCAGCAATAGTTCCAGCTAACAATGATGTTGTGTTAATTGGCGATGCATCCAATACGAATAAAGTTGAGGGTGTCCATGCAGAAGATTTGCCTATAGGGACTGCCGCTCAATCAGCATTGGATGGGAAAATTACAGTCAGCACAAAAGTAAAACGTGTAGGAGATGCAGAAACTATTCAATCTGTTATTGATACTATCCCGGTTATGCAAGGCAGTTTAGTATCAGGTATAACAAATCCTTATATCGTTAACGTACCACCAGGGCATGAAAAGGAATATTATTCGCTTGTACAAGATGTTTCCGATAATGCAAGTGATAAGCGTAACATAAAGATTGTTTTTGAGAATAATCCGGATAATAAATTTATTGTAGATCAGTGGGACGCTTTAGATGAGATAGGTGATTGGACACTATACACAGGTGATACTCTAACTATAGATACAAGTAATAAGTTTGAAGGTGGCGGTTGTCTTAAAATTACCGGATCAGGTTTTATTCGCTGTACCAAAAATGGGAATTTTGATTTTAGTGCATATCAAGGAATGCTTATAGATATACAAATGGATATAAGCCAGATGAATTATATGGCCTTATATTTATATACAAATACAGCATTTATCGGAAGGTCTTGTGGGACAATAACCGGAACTGGAACGATTAATCGGACATTCTTTTTCCCTTTCGTTCAAACATCAACAGATATCTTGGATTATTCAAACATAACACGAGTTCGCATAGGTTTAGATAAGACTGGTTATCCAGGTGTGCATGAAGGGTACATTGACAATATTCGGTTGGTTCGGACAACTCCTCATAGAACTGCCGTTTTACGATATGATGATGGTTATGCAAGTGACTTTTCAGTCGGGACAAAGCGATTAGATGAGTATGGGTGGAAAGGCAACTTTGGAATAATAGCTTCTCATGTTGATTTTGACGCAGGGAAAATAGCATTATCCGAATGCAAAAAAATGGATAGCAGTGGGCATATATTATGTAATCATACATATGCACATCCAAGTTTCGCGTCTGACGGGTTTACAGAACAAGAAACATATCAAGACTATGTATTAGGAGCTAATTTTTTGAGAATGAATGGTTTTGTATTAGGGGAACAACTTTTTGTTAATCCATATTCAGAATCAAATGCCTTTCTTGATAATTTTTTAGATAAGGATGGTGTTGTCAGCACTTATGCAAAGCATGGGGTTATGCCTGCTATGGAATTTAGCGGAAATGAAACGCCTAGCGCTATTATAGAGGCTTTTATTACACAGAAACAGGGCGGTATTATACAATTTATATTTCATAATCCAGGGACTGATGAGACTGCGTATCAAACAATGCTCGCATGGATCAATACTCGTTTTTCGGAGGTAATTACCTTTCCTGAAATTTTAAACAGAATGCCTGTAGAAATGCATTCAAAAAAGCATGAAAATATTAGCCATACAGAGATTGGTTTTAAAAAAACATTATCAGAAGATCTTGATATGCGAAATTATTTTGGGAAAGATTACTTCCTTGATCCTGGTGGAGCTAATAGGGATATTACTCCGACCGGAAAGTTTAAACCTTTTTCTGAAAAAAGAATTATCAACACAGCCGATGCCGCAGAAACGCTAACTTTTGACCCACTTTTTACATCTTCAGGAACAGCGGATAATACAAGCGATCTTTTGACTTTTTCAACTGGGGCATGGGTGACTAATCAATTAGTCGGTAGGACAATTAATAACACAACTGATGGCAGCTCAGGGGTCATACTTGAAAATGACGATACCACTATCACAGCAGTTCTATTCGGAGGAACAAATAATACATGGACAACAACAGATGCTTTTACGATAACACCAGTTGGCAGTAATCAAGATATCACGCAAGGGAGTATAGGCCTTTTTATCTACGATGGTGAAGGATGGCATTAATCGGAGGAGGTGACAGGTGAAGTCAACCTTGATACGAGAAGAACTTAAACCATTCTTTTCTTTCTGGAAACCGGCGAATATTATTATAACGGATCTTGAATATAATGATATCTCTGCTGACGAATTACGGGAAGAGATTATTAGTATTCCAGCAGATGGAGATTGCGATGATTACGCAAGGGAGCTATGGTGTTACCTCCGGCATAGGCATCCTCAATGGCCGATTGGTATGTGTTTGTTGAGTAAGGTTGCCGGCATAAAAACGAACCATTCTATGATAATAGGTTCTTGCACAGATGGTATTTATCTTATTGAACCGCAAGCCGTTTTTGATATTGGATTAGCCGGTCTGCAACGGATGTGGAAAGCTCATCCTACAGAAGATCGGTTTTATTTTACTTATATTTGAGAGGTATTCATGAAAAAGTTTATGGTTTTATTTTTGGCAATCGGTCTGCTTTCCGGGTGTGCAGGTATGAAAAGAGCAGAGCAAGCTAAAGCACAATTCGGAACGTACTACAACGCAGCGATAACTCCGGCTGCTAATGATATCCTTCTGATTGCTGATGCGTCCAACACAAATAAGGTTGAGGGTATTCATGCAGAAGATTTGCCTATAGGGACTGCTACCCAGACGGCATTGGATGGGAAAGTCGGTGATACTGGCGATGAGACAATAGCGGGTGTTAAGACTTTTAGCTCCTTCCCTGTCAGCCCGTCATCTGCTCCTACAACTGATTATCAGATGGCAAACAAAAAGTATGTTGATGATAATGGTGGCACAGGTGGGGATCAATTGGTTGATATTGTTACAACCACTCCTCTACTAATAAATGGTGGGGCTAATTTAGACGATGCTCTCCCTGGTGCTGATGGTGATATTACTTTTAGCTTGCCAGCCGCAACAAAAAGCACAGCCGGGCATATGACTGCGTTACAAGCGGCTCTATTAGAGGACGGATTAATAACGAACTTTAATGGTACAGCGTATAGAGTTTTTTATGTTAACGCCGGTGGTGATGTCACAGAGGTAGCATTAGGAGCTGACGGGACATATCTTCGGTCCAATGGGTCTGCTGCTGCACCTACGTTTACCACTCCATCTGGCGCAGGCGATATCCTTTCAGTCTTGGACGATACAACAGGAGATGTACCTGAATTAATTCAGATAGCAACAGCATTTTCCGCTAATGACTCTACACCAGATGTTTCTGGGCACAGCTTTTTTATTACCGCAAATACTTCGGCAACAACTATCACTAATTTTGATAACCCTGCTAACGGCAAGGTCTTTTGGTTGTTGGTTAACGATGAATATACCACTTTTGACTTTACTTCTTCCGGTCTGGTAGGAATCTCAGATGATTATCTTGCTCTAAACGGTGAATTAGTTTGTTTTTACTATTCTTCTGTAACTTCAAATTGGCATTTTTTAGGTTTTCCAAAAAACTTCAGTCTTAATATTGGGGGTTTTGCTGCGAATAGAGCAATCTATTCTGATGATGATGGGGTTCTTGAAGTTTCTGATGTCACTCAAGCTGAACTTGAATTGTTAGATGGAGCATTAAACGTTCAATCTAAATCCATGGCTGTGGCAGACCTTGCAGATACTTCTACTCCTTCTGTTCTAACGGCAGCAGAAACAGCGGATACCAAGATATCGAACTATAAATCAACAGGGGCAGATCATGTTTTTACAATGCCAGCACCGCATGTCTCAGGAGGTGTAATCTTCACAATTGGAGACGAGTTTCAAGTTGATATTGAACCGAATACGGATGATCTATTTTATCTGAATGGAACTGCAATGGCAGCAAACGAACATATACAAAACACAGCAGATACTTTAGGGCAAAGAATAGTCGGATATTGTATGAATATAAACGGTACTTTGCGGTGGATGTTTTATTCTTCTGATACTGCATGGGTAGAGGAGACACCATAATGAAAAAAATAATGTTTCTTTTGCTGTTGCTCTTTCTTCCTTCTGTATGTTTTTCTGGGGCGGCTCTTATGGGTGAGGAAAGCTTAACATATAGTTCTGTAGATTTCGCATGTTACTTTGAAGGCACTTGGTCAGACCCAACGTACACCATGGATGAAATACTGGATGTTGACGATGGCGATACCACTGGTACAAAAGAGAGTTCATCTACAATATCAACAACGCAAGCTTATTCAGGAACCCACTCATTATATATTCCATCTAATAATGATAGCCTGAATTTTGATTTCACAGATCGGCCATCAGAGTTTACAATTGATTTGTATGTATATCTTCCAGCTATTTCAGCAAACAATCAATTCTTTGAAATATATGTTAATGATCAGAACAGATATAGAGGGCATATTCAATCAGATGGAGCTGTAGGAGTCGAGTACGTAGCTAACGGTACATGGGTTACATTCATAACAACAGCAACAGTTTCAGCAGCAATATGGACGCATATTGAAATAACAAATTCAGTTGCAAATGATAATCTTGGCGTTAGAATAGCTGATGGTTCTTGGGAAGATTACAGTGGAGCCAATACTGTTGGTTCTTTTTCGGTAGACCCTACTACTATAGGAATAGGCTCAAACTCTTTGAGCGTAGCTAATGGACTGTATATAGATGACTTTAAATATAAAAAGTCTTATGAGGTGCATTGATGAAAAAAACGGAACAAACAATTGAAAAAAATATATAATCTATCACGAAACATAACAAGCAAGGCCGAATTTATTGAATATGAAATTAGTGGATATAATCCAGGGACGAGCAGAACACCGTTATCCGTACCAGACATTAAGAAAAAATATGTTTGTCTGAGTGGGATGATTGATGGTATGCTTGATAAACTTGATGAAAGGAAAAAAGATGAAACATTTTAAAGAATCAGAGTTTGAATGTCCATGTGGTTGCGGTTTAAATTTTAAGGATATGGACAAAGACCTTATAAAAAAGCTTATCATCGCCAGACGACATGCCGGGACACCGTTTTTTATAACATCGTCTATCCGATGTAAAAACCATAACAAAAAGGTAGGTGGCAGCCCGATGTCAAGCCATTTGGCAGGTCTTGCGGTAGATATTACCTGCGATTGCTCCAAGAAAAGATTTAGAATTGTTAAAGGTTTAATCCTTGCAGGGTTTACAAGAATTGAAATAGCAAAAAGGCATATACATGCTGATGCTGACGAAAAAAAGGCGAAACGTGTGCTTTGGGTACAATATGGTGATGTTGGGGGAAAAAGCGTGGGTAAAAAATGAAAGATATAATCGAAATTATCAGAGCTGTTACAAGATCGCTTGCTTTTTTGTTTCCAACTGTTGCTCTATGCATTGGATTATTTAAAGGTCCTGAAACTGCTATTGATACGATCGTAGGCGCTATAATTGGGAGTGTGGCCACTGCCGGAGTTTTTTACTTTAAAAAGGATGAGGGTTGATGCTGCCTGAATGGGAAAAACTTGCTGAATGGGGTGCTATCTTGATTACCGGGTTCGGAGTAGTTTTTGCTTCCGGTAAGAATAGACAAGCGCAGGTTGAGAACAGAAAATGCATTGACGAACTCAAAAAAGCTGTGTTTCCAGAAGATCCTGGCCGTGAAATTATTAGGCAATCTGACCTTGATCGGCAATGCGCTCAAATCGAAAAATTGTTTGCAGTGATGGAGAGAAACCTGATCCAAAGCATTGAGATTATTTTGAATAAGGAAAAAAATGATAATTCATGATATGCCAGTTGGCAGATTTAAAGGGGAACGGTTATTTGTGCTAACTGAGCAGTTCCGGGTATATTCCGATGTTTTGCAAGTGTGGTTTACCATACCAGCAGGGTTTACTTGTGATCTTGAAACCATGCTTTTTATTAGGGGGCTTTGCAGGGAGGGAGGATTAATTCATGATTATTTTAGCAGGATCGACTCAGAGCCTATCGTCACACAAAAAGTTGCGGCAAACGTTTACAGGGAAACACTCCAATATTTTGGCCATCCTGCTTGGAAAGTTAGTATCAAATATTGGGCTGTAAGGTTTGCCGCAGGTTATTTTCACAAAAAAAAAGTTTTAGACGCTTAATAATCTTGCTTTTGTAAAAAATATTCTTGTACTATGTTGTCCGCTATTTGAAATAAATGAGCATCACCTGTTTTTAATACTTTCAAAAGAGCTTTTTTCTCAAGCATATAAACTGCCGCAAACTTAGGGTCATATTTGCATATACTTTTAGAGTTGTCGATCAAATCAGCCAGTTTAATCGTTTTGACTTTATCTGAAAATTGAGAGATGTGCATTCTGTCTATTTCTTTACGCACCTTTCTATTCCCATCAGAGAAGATAGAGACATCTGTTAATCCTTCAACGAGATAAGCTATTTTTCCCCCAAACTCTTTTCCTATATCATCCAAAGATATGTCTGTATCTTCTACAACATCATGAAGCAAGGCCGCAGCAATCATGTCGCTATCAGAGGTTACCTTATGAACCAGTAGGGCCACTGCAACCGGGTGAGTAATATACGGTTCACCAGTGTACTTTCTTATTTGGCCTTCATGAGCTTTAGTAGCAAATGCTCTAGCTTCTTTTATCATATTAGTATTCTCCCATTAATTGTGCGGCCTTTATATATTCAGCATTTAAATTAAGATTCCTATCAAAATATTTATGTAGACTGTTAACTGCCGACAAACACCCTTCAACGGCTATCTTTCTTTTTGCAGACAAATGGCCTAAAGCGTCACCAAAGCCTAACAGGCACATTGAGGTTACGCATGCTATATGGATACGCTTTGTATGCTGCAATCGGTAGACTTGTTTTCCGATTCGATTACAGTCCTTGGACCCGAGTATCAATTCAGGATATAATCGCCGTGCCGAATGAAACCGGCTATCAATTTTTTTTAGCATTTTTTCAACTGTTTTTGATGGTTTGTTTACACGCATCAATTCGGGTATTATAGCCATTATTGCCAGGTACTTTAATATGTTCCTCTCTCCTTTGCTCATTTTATTTCCTTAGTGACGTGCCATATTTTTTATGTTCAAACTGAGTTCTCGTAATAAAACTGGAAGCTCCGCAAGTTCTGCCGGGAAAACTTGGTCTTCTCACCCTTCTGGAGGTGGCTCGGGCGCACTTGCGCAAGATGTATTTCCGGATGCAAAAAAACATTCGTCTTCTATCGTATCTCGGTATGCTTTTAACACCGCAGACTCAAACACAAAGGGTAATTGAAGCCCGGCTATATTCATCTTTCGTATTTCAACATGGTCATGTGTGCCGGTTTCTTTTTCGCCTCTGTGAACTTGATACTCAACCGTTACCGGTATGTCTACTTTACATTTTTCAATCATTTTGTAACGTCTCCTTTATTGATAGAAAACAGAATCAATGTATCTACTATTTATCCTTGTCGTAATTCTATCACCACGATAAACGGCGAACCAAAACTCACCGTTTATTTCTTGATAAGGTTTTATTTTATCCTCAGAGTTGGTTGAAACATCACAATTTTCCATGGCTCCGCAAATCCTTTTTATATTCCTTGTATCGTCAATAATACTTACAGTCTTATATATTGTAGCCTCTTCGCTGTTCGCCCACTCTGTATCCCTTTGACCGGTCAAGATTAAATCATTATTTATGAATTTTCTAATCTATGAATCATTCGTTCGCTCTTCCTCTCTATCCAGGCATTTACTTTTTCTTCCCCTATTTTAGCAGATAGCTCATTAAGTTTTTTGCGGAAAAAATAGAAACATTCTTTTAATCGCTTTGTATCAAATTCTTCATGCATGAAGTCGGATAGCCAAGACTGAGTGTCACCGATTACAGACATGATACTTATTGAATCTTTAATATTATCCAATAATCTTTCTTCTTTTTCCGTTATTTTCCCGAAAATAGTATCCATCTGATTTAAAACCAAGTAGCAATCGGCCATTTCTTCGGCTACGTGGTCTTGAACAAATTGGCCGATTTTTAGACGGCATAGCGCTGCTGTAAGTTCTGCGCCTTCCTCAATCATCTTATATGCTTGATTTTGCTCGCCGTATTTCTTTATTACGGCTTTAGCTAATTCTGTTTTAGTCACTTTATCCCTGCTCCTTTGTGTTTACAAAAAATCCTAAGCTCCTTAAAGAATGGAGTTTCTTCGTGTTCTCTGCTCCCCATGCTACCAACATTGAACCAATACCAGCTCCAGATTTGCCAGTCTTGCCATATAAATCAACAAATTTTATCCTACCACGTAAAAAGAGGATGCCACCTGCTTTTACGCAAATGTCCTGGAACCATTTGCAATCAGTTCTTGCAAATACAAGGGAAATTCCTTGCCCATGATTATTTAATTTCTCCAACCATGCTTTTGTGTGGAGGCCATATGGTGGGTTCAGCCATACATTCCCAGTCCAAGTTTTTGACAATCCGTCATCTTCCTTAGTATATACCTTATGAGCTGGAATCCATGAAAGTATATCTAATACTGGATGACAAGGGTCAAGATCAAAAACAAGATTCAAACTTTTAAAAATCCATGTTGGTGTGTACCATTCAATAGTTTTGTTTTTTGGGTTTTCGTGTGTAAAGCCTGCATGTGACATGCTTTTTTCCTCCTATTTCACATTTTAGTCCAAAATTCCCACCATTTTTTACGTTTCCGGATTTTTTTTATGTTCTCTTGGTAGGCAATCACTGCAACTGCTATTGTTAAATCAACCGGTTCTCCTTTTCGGATTTTATCGCTTTCGGCGTCAAGTATATCGAAAATCTCTGGATTATAATTATACGGTTGTTGAGCCAATATCTCTCTTTCTGTTTCGTTTGTTTTATACATTATTTTCTCCTATAATTATTTTTAAAAAAGCCAGGTGCGGTAACCCCGATAAATAATAAAAAAGCCCTCCTGAAGGAGTTTTTACTCACGCTTGGGAAGCCGGACGCCTGGCGTCGCCCATTTAAAGGAGTCAGGATGGCAGATGTTGTTTGGTCTTAGTTTACATTTATAGTAATTATTTTTTCTTCAATATGATGATGGATGCTGGTAATTTGGTATGTTTCTTCTTTTATCCACACGACATCATCTTCGTGCGGAATATATGGAGTAGCCATTTCAAACCTATGAAGGATCTCTCGTGGAAAATTTCTCATTATTTTGTGTTCAAACATTATTTTTATTCCTCCTTGATGCTTTTTAGATTTTGTTTGCCTAAAATATCCATCAAATATTACTGCTGTTTAATTTATACAAACCGCATTCAATTCAACCTCTTGCGTAAACTCTCGTTCACTGCTATCGTAAAAACCAACAGTAGGTGAATAGTGAACTAAATTAAATCCGTTACCCTCATCGTCTTTTGCCGAAACGACTTCAAGATATGCCGTTTCTGGCCTCTCTTTTAAGAGTTTATTTATATGTTCCGCAAATTTTATTAATTGCATAATTACTCCTTTGATTATTATACTACCATTATTAAGGTCGGCTGGATTTTACTTGAGAGTTTTTATTTAAAGATATTATTTCTTCTAATTTTTCATAAAACATACTAGGCCCATATAGTTTAAACATATGCCGCACTGTTTCATAATTTAGACCATAGTCTAAGGCCGTTTTTTTTATAAAAGAATCTTTCATTTTATTTTCCTCCTATTATATTAATTATTGGCACGTCCTTTTTTAAGCCCCGGTGCTTTTTTGATTATTCCTTTACAATTTCGTCAAGTGCTTCTTGCAATTTTACCTGAAGCAGAGCTTTTGCCTGGCACTTGGCCTCTGTTAAATTGGTAGCGTCTAACTCCGTGCGGCAAAAAATGCTACAAGAAGCAAACCATTTTTTGCCGCCACCGTAATAATAATGGACTGATAATTTAAAAACACCCAACCGGATATTTTTTTAATTCTTTTAGTTTTTCGTCCATGGGCAATGAAATTATGGTATATCCCTCGTCTGTAGCAATCTGAAAAAACCCAAAATCGAATCTATGCCCAACAATAAATTTTTCATGGTTTGATTCGATTACCCGCATTTCTTTTTCATAAATGAATCCTTTTTCAAGAACCCATTTAACGATTATAGTTTTCATGTTTTTTCCTTTTAGTGACTGTGTAACATTATCAACCAACCGCCGAGCTTTTGGTAGGCTATATTACGCCACCCAAATTAATAACAAGCCCAAACAAGCCCACCCTATACCAGTGCTGCCATCAGACCAATATATAGAAGCAGCACCCAAAGCACAAATCCCTATTGAAGCCAACCCTTGACCTATATTGTTATCCATAATTACCACCTCATTAAATAATCTTGATATTGTTTCTGGGACATAGCCATTTTGCGAACTTTGCCAATGCCAAGATATTCAACCTCGCTAGTCGGGTGAGCGTTGCGAATGACCACTGGCTTATCTGAGTCAAAGTTGACCCCGATATAATGCCCACGATCTTCAGCGATAATCCCAGGCTTGTTATCAACAACGACACGCCTACCGATACATGCTGGAACTCCGTAATATTTTCTGACATACTCGCGACTCATTTTTCACCTCCAAGTGCATAACAGTAATAAAAGATATATAAAAATTATTCAAATAAAAACTTATACCGACTTACAAGAGAATCATCTCTCTGCTCAAGTTTTGAAGCCATTATAAACCAAGAAAAAAAAGGAGTCAAGAAAATAATAAAATAAAAATTATTTGACATTTGGATATCCTTATTATAGAATACCAAAAATTCAACAAAAACGAAAACGAAAGGGAAAACTATGGGAAAAGAAGCACCAGTTTACAACCAAAGATTGAAAGGAATGATCCAGGATAGTGGGCTTAAAAATGCTTGGTTGGCTAATCAAATTGGAGTCGATCAGACTATTATCACCAAGTGGATCAACGGGCAGCGTGAGCCTACGGTCACGCAAAAAAACAACTTAGCTACCTTGTTAAATTGCAAGGTAGCTGACATTTTTAACGTTATATAAGGAGAAATATAAGATGGAACAAACAAAAGATGGATATGATAGTAAGATAAATGAATATTACTATCTCAGCAATGGCGAATACGTGTTTCTGAATGACTATGCTGTAACACATGATGGCAGAAAAGTATTCCTTGTAACGCCTATATTTGAAGGCGAGGCAATTGAAATTAGTGGAGATGGTGATTCTCATCGTGAAATATTAATGACCTATAAGCATAAAGGCGAAGAGAGATTAGTAGGGGATATTTTTAAAAACCCTCCCTTAGAGAAACTTTCCGAGATTTATAGAAAAAAACTTTTGCAAATTGAGGGCTTATCACTTACCTTAAGTTTACTAATGGTTGAGGAACAAGCTTTATTAACAAAACATAAAAAAATAAAAGCTGCCATAGAACGTGATAGGTTATCCCTTAATTCTATGGACAAGGAAACGACAACAGCGAATGAAGAGTTAAAAGATTTGAGTGACAAGGTAAAAGATATGCGGGCAAATCTTAGTACTTTAGAGGATTCAACGGCGTTATTCACTAATCTTTCAGATTCTGTTTTAATTTCTAAAGAAGAAATTACAAGCCTAAACAAAGATTCTTTCAAGTTACAATGCCTTGAAGCTGGTGGTGTTGATAATTGGAGTTGGTATTCAGAATCATTAACAGATTTTTTTGAAAGATACCCAAAATAAAATTGGAGAAAATAATGGAAATTAAAGAGGCATCAGAAATATTAGATATTTCACCGGTAAAAGAAGACTATAATGTAGAAAAAATAAAATATGATACTGAAGAAGAAATACAAGTAGTTGAAGAACTTTACAGAAATATTCCAACCGACATGACCGTAAAAAAAAATTACGACTTTGTGAAGGATGGTGCAAAAAAAGTAAAAAAACTCATTTCCGCAACGGAGAAGCGGAGAAAGGAATTAAAGGCCGACGCATTAGATTACGGCCGCAAGGTAGACAGTATAGCAAAAAAGATTTCAGGTAGGTTCAAAGTTATCTATGATCCTATGAAAAAAATAATAGTTGATCATGAAACTAAAGAGGAGATAAAAAAAAGAGAAACTGAACGTATTGAAAAAGAACGACAAGAAAAAATAGAACTTAGAATAAATAAAATCTCAGGGCTGGCCTCTGAACTAATGCTATCTACAGCGGATGTAATTAAGTCACAAATGGAACTATTGGAGTTAGATGATGCAAATATATGGGCTGAAGAGTATTCCGATAAGGTAGTTGAGTTAAAAAAAAATACGATGATTCAACTTGACGAACTTTTTAGAATGAAATCACAAACAGAGAATGCTAAAAAAAGAGAAGAGGAGCGAAAAGAAAAAGAAAAAAAGGAACGTGAAGAAGAGCAAAAAGCGATCATGGTGGAAAATGCCAGGCTTGCTGCTGAGAATAAAAAGAATGCAGATGCACTGGAAGCGGCGAATAAAATCATTGCAGAACAGGCAGCAAGGGTTGAATCGGAAAAAATTGCAAAAGAACAAGCTAAAGAGGAAGCTGAGAAAATTGCAAAAGAAAAAATTGAGGCTGAGAAGTTTGCAATTGCGGAAGCAGAAGCTGAAAAAGAAAGGATCGCAATTGCGAAGGCAGAAGTTGAACGATTGATAATAAAAAAACAAGCTTTCCGTGAAGCTGAAACGGCAGCCTGGACTGAAAACGATAGGTTGAAAGCAGGGAGAAAAAAAGCGATTGATTTAACTATAACACAAGTTGTTGCGGAATTTAGTGAAGCTGCAAAACTTGGAGAAGAAGAGGAAGCTTTTGCGTTTGGTTTAATCCAAGCTGTTATAAGCAATAATTTTAAACATTTAAAATGGATTGATTGAGGGAGGAAATATGAAAATTATTAAAGTTGATAATTTTGGTTGCGAATCTGTGTCAGATATACTGATTGCTGAAAATGTTCACAAGGCGTATGCAAAAGATATTGAATTAGCATTGAACGCTAATTTTAGCGGAAGTTGTTCACCAGATTATTTCAGATCTGTGGATGATGATTATACACTTTTTATACCAGATTTTTAGATATTTTTTTCATTCAAAGCCGGGCATTTTGTTCGGCTTTTTTATTGGAGGATAAAGTGATTAAATTATGCAACTTAGGTTCAGGGTCCAGCGGGAATGCTACATATGCTAAGTTTGATGGATACAGCATTCTGATAGATGCTGGGTTTTCATTCAAAGAATTAAAACGGCGATTAAACTTGATTGGTGAATACATTATTGATGTTCGGGCTATTTATATATCACATGATCATAAAGACCATACGCAAGCTATACCACAAATAAAAAAACATACTGATATAGAGATTCATCAGAATGTTTTTCCTTCATCAACAATTCTAAGCAAAGACCCTTTGCAGATAAAATCGTTTCTTCTTCCACATGATTCCCCATGTTATGGTTTTGATTTTAAATATAAAGATTTCAAATTGACTTATATCCCTGATACCGGTTGCATTACTGAAGATGCTGTAAAAGCATTGTTGGACATTAACGGTATTGAAAACCATGTTGTCATTATTGAATGTAATTATGACCTAAAAATGTTGGCTATGGGGAGGTATAATCATGAATTGAAAGAACGAATAGTGGGGTGTGATGGGCACATGGACAATGTTGAAACCGGAAGAATTTTAAAAGAAATTTATCACGACAAGCTAAGATTAGTACTTCCGTTCCATCTATCCACGGAAAACAATAATATAGAGTTGGTTCAGTACGAAGTGAAAAAAGTAGTTGGAGACAAAGTTCATATAGTATGTTGCGAACAAAATAAACCCACTGCTGTATTTTATTACTTCTAATTACAATCAAAATGGTACATCATCGTCATACTTACCATCATCAATTATGGTGGTGGTAATCTTTTCTACAAACTTCATATCTACTAACTCAGGCCATTTACCGTTCTGGTCAAGTTGTACTTCTGTTGGACAGTCTATTACATTAGCATTGTAGGCTTCTTGAAATTCCTCAACTGACTGTGGGAAAGGTGCAGTAGAAAACTTTTCCCAGGTCTCCATTGCTTTTGTCACGGCATATCCGCTATAAAAATCAGGCATACAGATGAACATATTAATGAATCCGCTATTATATTCAGTTATTGCATATTGTAGTGTTATTTTTCCAAGAAGATTCCCGTTCTCTTTAGATTCATGTATATTGATTTTCATATCAATTACATAATACCATGTATGAGGTATTTCAGGAAACAACGGTGCTATTTTTTTAGGCTTAAAAATTATTTTCTGAAGCTCTGGCATTTGCTGGGCTATTATTTTTTCGTTCTCTTCTATTGTCCATTCATAGCCACACTTAGGACAAGTACGGATAACAATATGAACCTTCTCATCGCACTCAGGGCAATATTTCTCATTTTTTTTTTTACCCTGCTCCAGTACAAGTTTTGGAATGACTACTTTCATATTGTCAAGATCTGTCCCAAACTTTTGGGTATTAGTGGTAAGGTCCACAAGTAAGGCTTTTTCTTTGCCTTTAGCTGTTCTAAGAATACGTCCAATTGCTTGTAAAAAAAAACCAGTTGATTCCGTTGGACGTGCATTTATAAGACAGTCAAGAGGTGGGAAGTCGAATCCCTCAGCAAGAATATTAATATTTACCATAATCCATTTTTTACCGGATTCCCAGGCGAACATATTTCCTGCTCGTTCAAGTGCTGTTAATTTAGAATGAATTATTGCTACTTGATCTGGATATATAATCTCAATAGCAGTTTTTAGTTTTTCAGCATGATCTATGGTGCAAGCAAATACACAAACATGCTTATAGCCGCCAGCGTATTCCTGTATTGCAGCCGCAGCCGTATTTATATGAATCGTTTTTGTCATCACCTGACCAAGCTGATCAAGAACGTAATCGCCTGATTTGTCGACAGCTTGTAAATCTATTGTAAGTTGATCATCATAGACCACCTGCCCTTCCAATTTCATGAGATAGCCAAGGTTCCTAAGTTCCTCATAGGTTATTTTGTGGTTCACTTTTGGGAATAAATTTATGGTTCCTGGTTTACATCTGTTGCCGTAAATGTAACCAGAACTTAAACGATAAGGAGTCGATGTGCATCCAAAAATTCGCATATTTGGTGTTTTAGCCCTAAGTGTATCAATCACCTGGTCATATTGGGAACCCGTGCCTATTTGAACCTTGTGAGCCTCATCTATAATCAGGAGATCACAACCTGGATATTCATCTATATTGTTGATAAATGTTTGGATACTGCCAATAGTTACACGCTTGTCTACTTGTTTTTTATTCAATCCTGCACAACAAACTCCTACATCATGCGGGAGTATATCTGTTTGTTTTATAAAAGTTTCATAGGTTTGCTGAACCAATTCCTGCTTATGCATTAGTAATAAAAAATATTTATCAGATGTTTTATAATATCTTTCGATTAATCTACAAAACATTAATGTTTTTCCACAACCTACTATACCGTTAAGTAATACATTTTTTTGGTATCTTAGATCGTTGCTGATAACAGTTAATGCTTTTTTTTGATAATCTCTCGCTACATGCCTCATTTATTTTCCAACATTTTTAAATTATTTGAGCGGTCAATTCTTGGCCGCTCGGGGGTTAGTTGTTACCAGGGGACGTCATCTGTCGCAGCAGTTTCGGAGGCGGGTGCAGATGTTACAGCCTCTGTCGCTGGTACAAAATCAGCAGGGGCAGGGTTATATGCTGTGATTTCGTTTTGGAATTTTGTGCTATCCTTCCAGTCTGGCTTGACGTTGACCGTTAACAAGCATGTCTTTCCGTACATTTGCGATTCGTCAGGAGGAGGAAATGGGACACCGGTCAACCGGCAAATTCGTTTTAAAACACCCTGTCCGATGTCTTGACACATCTTGGTAGTATGTTGCACATTCAGCCAATCGCGCAGGATTGTATCTGAATGGGCACCCTCAACTATCTGCCACTGTGCCTCGAAAACCTTCCCATTTTTGGCGTTATTATCTTTTAATTCACTATTAATCATAACAGCTTTATACTTACCCTTTGGCACTAATTGTCTGCCGCCTGTGCCGTCCGACTCTTTTACATCTGCATCAATACCTATATCCATCAAACTCATGTTGTTGCCTCCTGTTTTATTTTATTAATTTTAAAAAATCTTTAAATCCAGTTCCCTTTAAGACAGGAATTTCAAAAGGAACATCATATCTGCATTTCGCTGTAAAGGCGGGTCTTGGCTGCGTAAAGATAGACCGCTCTCCGCTTCCAGTAACTTTAGCCTTTAAGGCACCGTCCTTTTTGGTTATATAAGCCTTATGATTTAAAAATAAAATTGCATCGCAAAATTCCTCGAATTTTTTTGCAGCCTTTTTATGCAATTTAATAACAAATTGATCGTAATTTTCACCTTCTGGATTATTATATGGCTTTATTTCGTTATGGGCTAATAATATAACTGCCATTCCTTTTTCGCTCCAAAGCTTTGTCAGCCCGCTTAATAATTTTACATGACGATTGATAGCATAATCATACCCTTTTTGATATCCAATATCTGAAATACTTTCTACTCCCTTTTCTATAGCGATCTCTTGATGTACGATAGCTTCCCACCAGTCTATTGTATCGACAACAACTGTTTTAAAATCATGATCTTCATTTATCAGCAGACCTATATTTTTATATACATCTGCCACTGTTTCAGACAATGGGAATCGTTTTGGTTTAATCTCACCTAATCCAGACTCTGTTTGAATAAAAATCGGATTAGGTGCTATAGAAGCCCACGTCGATTTACCTAACCCGTGAGATCCATGCAATAAAATACGCGGCGGCTCCCGTTTTTCATTAGTTTCTAAAAAATCTTCAAAACTCATTATTTCACCCCTTTAATTAAAAAACGATATTTTTTAAAACCCTACCGGCTTACACGGAAATCAATTCGCTGCTCAAGTTTTGAAATCATTATAGACGAAAGATTTATCAATGTCAAACAAAATTAATAAAAAAAAATAAAAATCTTATTTGACAGCTATAAACAAATTTGTTATTGTTTTATTTAGAATAAACATAAAAATTAAAAATGGAGGTATAAGTTGAATAATAACAATCATGATGAATATTTATCAGTTGAAGAATTTACGGAATTTTTAGGAGTTACAAAGCCTACAGTTTATAAATGGTTAAAATTAGGTATGCCGCATATACAGGTTGAAGGCCGCGGAGTCATTAAAATATTGAAATTCAGATCATTAAATTGGTTAGAAAATTCAACACCTAAAAATGTAAAGAGGATGGGTAGTTAGATGCTTGATACAGCATTAGAATTACTTGAATTAGGTCTATCCGTAGTCCCGCTTCAAAAAAATAAAAAGACCCCTCCTTCCGGCTGCACATGGAAAGAGCAGCAAGTTACGTTACCTACTCATGCGACTATAGAGGAACGCTTTCAAAGCTATCCTGATAGCGATTTAGGCATTATAACAGGTAATGTATCTGGTATTATTGTTGTCGATGGTGATAGCGCAGAAGCATGCACCTGGATTGAGAAAAACTTTCCGCATACATGGTTGACTGTAAGTAATGCAGGGCGAGGTAAGCATTATTATTATAGGACGCCTGGTGATGGGCGCATTGTTAAAACTTCAGCAGGTATAGTGTATGATGCGGTTGATATACGAGGTGAAAAAGGTCTGGTAGTCATACCACCTTCTGAACATAAATCTGGGAACCTATATCAATGGAATGTTGCTGAAGGTTTTTCGTTAGAAGACTTGAGCGAATTACCTGAATTTCCTGATAAGTATATAGATAATACCAAGACATATGAAACATATGCAACAAAAAATAATAATTATACACCAGGCGAGCTTAAAAATATAGCTGATCAATGCGCCTGGCTGCGACATTGCAGAGAAGATGCCACAATTCTCGGTTATAATGAGTGGGTATGGATGTTATCAATAGTCAGCAAGTGTGTCGACGGTAGAAAAAAATGTCATTGGTTGTCAAAGATGAGTACAAAATATGACTATAATCAATGCGATAAAAAAATAGACGAAGTTATAAATAGTATGGGTGCAGTGTCATGCCGAACTATTGCAAGTAAATTTAACGGCTGTTTTGATTGCAAAGTTGAAGGTAAGGGCAATCTGAATTTCTCACCTGTCATTTTAGGTGCTGAGGCAATATTTAAAGAAGAGACACAGAGGGTATCAATAGATGATATAGAAAAAGAACAAATTAACAATACAACGTTACAATTATCCGAAAAAATTATTAATCCTGGTGGGTTGCTTTCGTTGGGAATGGCTGCTCTTAGGGATTCTGACGCTCCAGATATCCCACAATACTCTTTTCCTATAGTTATCTCTATTATTTCAAGGGCGTTGATGGGAAAAATAGAATATAGAGGTGTGTGGCCAAACTTCTATACAGTGAAAGTTGGTGGTACGTCCACAGGAAAGACTGACTCGGATAAGATAATGCGGAGAGCAATCAATAATGATGTTGATTTAGATGGCTTTTATGGCCCGGATGATTTCTCATCTGGGCCTGGTTTGCTTCGTGGGTTAGTGGACGACCCGCAAACTTTAATCAATCTAGATGAAATTTCGTATTTATTCAAGAGATTTGATCGACATGACCCAGTAACATCTGGGAAGATTGAAATATTGTTACAACTGTTTACCAACTGCGGATTGACCTATAAAAAACCTTATGGAGATGCAAAGAAAACGATTACCCTTGAAAAGCCTTGCGTCTCTCTTATAGGAAATGCTACGACAAGTATTTTTGATAATATTAGACCTGAAGATTTTGTGACAGGTCTGATACAGCGATTTACTTTCTGGTGTTATGACGGGAAAATTCCAAAAAGAAAACCCTATGTTGGCAGGAAAAATACTAATATGGATCTATTTTTGAAAAAAATAAAAGAAATCTATCAATCTAAAATAAAAACAAAAAATGACAAGCTTATTGATGTTATAGGTGGAACTGTTACAATGTCGATAGAACGGGCAGCATTTGACCGACTTAACCAATTCTCTGAACATAATATAGATGCAGCCAATATCGAAGATGATCAGGGAAAAATTGGTATCATTAGCAGAAGATTTCATGAGGCTATAAAGTATGCTATGATCTTCTTAGCCGGGACTTATGAGATAACATTGCAGTCTATTGATTATGGTATTGCGTTGGCTGAATTGTTGTGTGACTGGAAATTGAACGTACTGTCTAATAGGGTAAGAGAAGGGCAGTTCCATCAAGATTGTGAAATATTCAAAGAAGGTATTGTTGCAACGATTAAAACCGGGAAAAAACCAACTGGAAAAATGATTGCAAATAGAAGACCTCGCATAAAAGAGTTAAAACCACACGAATTCAATAACGTTGTTGTAGCGTTGGCAGCGAGAAAAGAAATCGAAATTGATGATAGCAAAGGTAGTACAAAATATTTTTTGTTGAAAGATTAAAAAAAAAGGTTGCATTCTTTTTTAAAAAAAGGGATGCTTTATTCACTATGTTAAAAATTCTTGTAACACATAAATCACCCCATATCACACCTCAAAAAATACAAAGGTACAAAAATGGAACAGCCCCCACTGTACCAACAAACATACTGAATTCACGGCACGGATGAAATAGAACAGTAGAACAGAGGCCACAGAGAAAATTAAATATATATAGTGTTGTAACTGGGCTGTACTACTGTTCTATTTTTTTTTTTTTT
>Ga0209633_10000530_pt1 | contig 43907 bp, 42 predicted proteins | sample Cruoilmetagenom1_FD_187290 | JGI IMG/M metagenome (GOLD analysis project Ga0209633, IMG submission 187290) | Oil polluted marine microbial communities from Coal Oil Point, Santa Barbara, California, USA - Sample 1 (SPAdes) (version 2) | ecosystem: Environmental > Aquatic > Marine > Oil seeps ...
GTTGATTTTAGGAGGATCAGAATTTATTCTTACTGTCGATTATTATTGTTACCGGTCCATCATTTGTTAATGTAATCTTCATATCGGCTCCAAATACTCCAGTACTAACTTTTTTATTCAGATCGGTTTCTATTTGTGCAATGAATTTCTCGTAAAGTGGAATAGCGATCTCTGGTTTTGCCGCTTTGATATAGGATGGACGATTCCCTTTTTTTGTACTAGCCATTAAGGTAAACTGACTAACAACAATAACATCACCTTTAATATCAATGAGCGATTTGTTCATTACATCAGTTTCATCATTAAAAATACGGAGATTGGCTATTTTATTCGATAACCAAATAATATCCTCATTCTCATCACTATCAGAAATGCCCAATAAAATTAAGATACCATCCGAAATTTGACAGGTAATCATACCATCAATGGTAACGGAAGCTGAAGTGGCCCTTTGAACTACAGCTTTCATCTAATTAATAATGTTATAAAATTTGACAATATTTATAATTTTAATTGAATATTATTCAAATACGCTAAGTCTATAATTCTCATCTTCACCAGCTAAAAGTTGCAGGTAACTTTTATATCTTGAAGGAGCAATTTTACCATTTTCCAGCGCCTCTTTAACAGCGCATTTTGGTTCGTTGACATGCAAGCAATTGTTAAATTTGCATAAGTGTTTTAAAGCAAAGAATTCTTTAAAGAAATCACCAATTTCATTTTGCTCAAAATCTACCACACCAAAGCCTTTAATTCCTGGCGTGTCAATTATATACCCTCCAAACGGAAGAGCAAACATTTCAGCAAATGTAGTTGTATGCTGCCCTTGCTTATGTTGTGTGGAAATTTCGGCGATCTTTAAATTTAGATCAGTTGCAATTACATTTATTAGTGAGGATTTACCTACACCAGAATGACCTGAAAAGATGTTCACCTTATTTTTCATTAAATTTTCTACTTCTGCAATATTAATTTTTTCAGTTACAGAAATTTCAATACATTGATAACCAATATTTTTGTAAATATTTATAAGGTTTTTCTTTTTAGTATTAAGTTTTTCATCATATATATCGATCTTATTGAATAATAAAACGACCTCAATATCATAGGCTTCGGTGGTAGCCAAAAAACGATCTATAAAAGAGGGAAAGGTTGGGGGATGATCTAAAGTGACAAGTAAGAAAGCTTGGTCAATATTTGCTGCGAGAATATGAGTTTGTTTCGATAGATTGACCGATTTTCTAATGATATAGTTTTTCCTTTCGTGTATATTGGTAATAATGCCGGTATTGCTATCTTGTTCCAGTTCAAAATCCACATGATCGCCAACCGTAACGGGGTTAGTGCTTTTTATTCCTTTAATGCGAAACTTACCCCTTATACGGCACTGATATCGTTTAGAATTCTCATCTCTTACGATATACCAGCTTCCCGTTGATTTTGTTACAACTCCAGTCATTAATTCTCATTAGGCAATGTAGTGTACTGTTTTGCGTATTCTAACATCTGTATTGCAAAGGATTCAGGTTGAACTACAGTAATATCTATAATTTTTCCACTTTCATCTGTCGACGGCACCAGAACAGGATTTATAAATCCACTATAGGGTGCCGATTTAAATTTACTGTTTCTTTCTAAAACTTCTTTGTGGATATCTTGGTCTACCTTAACTCCATAACTTTCAACCAAAATTTTCCCTGCTTCATAGTCTCCTTCTGATTTTATACGTTGAATCTCGCGCAATAGATCGCCAAATAAAGTTCTTAATTGGTCATAATCATTGATTACAAAATACGTTTTTCCATCTTTGGTAACTTTTTCAATCACATTATCATTTGCACCTTTTTCCATCGCCCAGGACGCTACTAATTGCCGGTTGCGCATATGTGACTCTTCAATGTCGTTTCCAAGATTTAATCTAATTAATTGAACCATTAGGCCATTTCTAATATAACCATCAAAGGCCGCTTTTCCAATACCATTGGCATCAGGTGAGATCCCGATCTCAACTAATTTTTCATCTGGTAAATAATACAAGCCAACTAGATCAGCTCGGGCTTCTTCCAGTGTTGTTGCATAACTTTTTAAGCTTTCTTTGGGAGTACCAACTCCTTCGTTGATTTGACCGCTGGCGTGACCAATTACTTCATGTAAGGCGGTGTGTAATTTATCGGCAGTTTGCCCATATTTTTCCTCGTATTCTACTTCCTCATCATCATATGCAAATTCTGCTAATCTACCACTTCCAGCAGAGTTGTCATACGCATCAATAATATTCCCTAAGGAAACTGATTTTGATCCATGTTGTTCTCTTATCCAATTGTTGTTGGGTAAATTAATCCCTATTGGAGTTGAAGGTGAAGAATCTCCTGCCTCACTGGCAACATTAACAGTATTATAGGTTACACCAACAACATTTTTCTTTTTATGTTCCTCGATTAAGGTAGAGTTATCTTCAAACCATTGGGCATTGTTTGCCACTACAGCCATTTTTTTCGACATATCGAAATCTTTTATTTGTACAACGGATTCATAAGTACCCTTGTAAGCTTTAGGGTCGTTGTAAACTTCGATAAAGCCATTTATATAATCAATGTCTCCGTCGGTAGATTTAGCCCATACAATATTGTATTCATCCCAAACTTTTAAATCTCCGGTTTGGTAATATTTTATCAAAAGATCCAGTCCTTTGGCTTGTTCTTTGTTTTCGGTTACATTTTTAGCCTTTTCAAGCCAATAAATTATTTTATCTATCGAAGTGCCATACATGCCTCCGCTTTTCCAAAATTTTTCTTTAATAACCCCATCTTCCTTCACCAATTTTGAATTTAGCCCTTTTTCTATAGGGGTTTTAGTATTGACCTTAATTTTCGAATAATATTCCTCTACTTCCTTAGCAGTAATATCAGATGAGTAAAAGTTTACTGCTGATCCTTTTATCAACCCGGTTTTAGGATTCAAATTTACTTTTTTAGAATCAACATCATTAAAAATAATATCGAAAGCTAATCCATCTAAGATTGTCTTTGTTTCCTTCAATAGAGTTTTTAAATAATCTTGTGAAAATTGAGGTTTGAATTTATCGCTTGAATAGTGATGATGGATACCATTAGCAAACCATATTTGTTTCAAATAGGTTTCGAAATTTTTCCAGTCAACGTTGTTTTTATCTCCCTGATAATCCTGATAGACATTTTCCAAGGCTCTTCGTATGGTTAAATTATAACGATAATTTTGATCATATATAATATCACGTCCAGCCAGCCCAGCCTGAGTTAAGTAATAAACATACTTTTTTTGTTGTAAGGAGAGCTGGTCGAAACCAGGAATTTGGTACCGTAATACCTTAATGTCAGCAAACTGTTCGGCTAAATAAATAAATTCATCCTGAACCTCAATTCCCTCATTTATTTGGGGTGTGTTTTTACTTGTTTCTGTACATGAATACAGTGAAATGATAAGTGCAATAGCACTTAATAACTGTTTGAATTTCATAGGATATCTACATTTATTTTGAGGTCAAAAATAATCATAAACATCGTGCTTACCAAGAGTTAAGTTCATTTAAAAATGGGAATAACTAATAAGTTTTTATCTATTATTTAGTTATATTTGATAGATATAATAAAAATCATCTCAAAATGAAAACTGTAAAATATGTATTTTTTTTTCTGTTAATTGTTGTCGTTGTAGGAGCTGTTTATTTAGCAACTTTAAAAGGGGATTTTGATGTGAATAGATCTAGGGTAATATCCGCAGACCCAGAAGTTGTTTTTAACGATTTAAATGATTATAAAAACTGGAAAGATTGGGGGCCGTGGTATGAAAAGGATTCAACATTAATAGCGATATACACGGGGAATACTGTAGGTGTGGGAGGCTCTTATTCCTGGACAAGTGAACAAGATGGAGATGGTTCAATGTCCACATTAAAAGCTGAGAGTCCTGAAAGTTTAGACCAAGAAATAGTATTTAAAACTCCTTTCGGGGATATGAAGTCTGAGGTTTATTGGCGATTGGAAAAAGTTGATGAAGGAACCAATGTTACCTGGGGGATGAGAGGTACAATTAGTTTCTTTTTTCGTTATATGACAGAGGATATGGAAAAAGATTTAGGAGACATGCAAGACAGGGGATTAGAACTTTTAGACGCGAGTATTCAAAAAAAAATAAAGATATTTAGTCTTACAAATCAAGGTGTTGTAGATTATAGTGGTGGGTTTTATTTATATACAACAACCTCGACCAAAATAAGCGAAATGAATACTAAATTTCCTAAAATGTTGGCTGAAACAGGAGAATTTTTAAGGTCAAATAATATTCGAACATCAGGAAGCCCATTTACACTATACCACAAATATGATGAGGAAAATGGAACAACTATGTTTTCTGTTTGTTATCCAATTCCCGAAAGGATTATAACTCCTAAAGGAAGTGGTATCCTTACCGGATTTATTGATAGAGGAAGTTATTTTAAATCAACTTTAAAAGGAAGTTATGAAAACTCTAACAAAGCTTGGGAAAAAGCGATGATTGAGGTTGAAGAGCTTTTAGATTACAGCATGCTTGAAGATGGTGAACCTTTTGAAGTTTATGTGAATGATATTTTGACAACCGCAAATCCGGCAGACTTAATTACCGAAATTTACATACCTGTCAAAAAGGTTTATCCAATGGAACAGTAAAATCAATTTTAATTAAACTTCCTGATGTCTGAAACAACTCGTTACATGGTCGTTAACCATTCCTGTAGCTTGCATATGAGCGTATATAACTGTTGAGCCGACAAATTTAAATCCTCGTTTTTTTAGGTCTTTAGAAAGTTTATCAGAGAGTTCTGTTTTAGCAGGTATATCCCCCATGCTTTTCCATTGATTAACGATGGGTTTATTATTTGTAAAACCCCAAATATATTTAGAAAAAGAACCAAACTCCTTTTGAATATCCATAAATGCCTGAGCATTGCTGATTGTGGCTCTTATTTTTAATTTATTCCTTATAATTCCAGCGTTGTTAATGAGTTCGTCAAATTTATCTTCATCGTAGTTGACTATTTTTTTATAATCAAAATTATCGAATGCCTTTCTGAAATTTTCTCGTTTCCGAAGTACAGTTATCCAACTCAGTCCGGCCTGAAAAGTTTCGAGAATTAAAAACTCAAAAAGTTTATCATCGCTATAAACAGGCACTCCCCATTCTGAATCGTGGTAATCAACATATAAGGGGTCTTTAGCCGGCCATGCGCATCTTGTTTTATCCATTTTTAACTAATAATTGAATCTTTTTTATAAATTACGTTTCTATCCTTTAAATAATTAATCACATATTGAAAACAGGCTTCGTGTTTTCCAACCTGTTCTGGAGGGAAAATACCTTTCCCTACAAATAATTTTTCCACGATGAGATTGACAGCTGCAGTTGCTGTATAGCCTGTTGTTCTCGCCATTGAAGATGTTCCAGTTGCACCATCAAATTCGTCGTAGAGCTCGTAAATAATTTTCTCTGTTCTGCCTTCAGAATTAGTACCTGAAATGGATATTTTCATTACGGTAAGTTCTTCCTCTGTTTTTCCTAAATACCATTCATTAAATAATATTTTACTTGTGAATTCCAATGGTGAAATAGGCATACCATTAATTTCTATACTTTTTTCATTAAAAAAGCCACTTTCTTTTAGTACCTGTACATATTCTACATGGCCCGGGTATCGCAAGGTTTTCTCTTTCATATTTGGTATATGAGGCATAGTAAATATCAATGATCGCAATCCATCAGAATTGAAAGATTCCAAGGTGCCCACTTTTTCAAAATCTACTAATTCAACATCACTGAGTGCATCTCGGGTGATCACTTTCCCGTTTTCAACATATCTCGCTGGTCGTGTATATTCTTCAATAACATCAATAGGTGAAAACGGTGCCTTATAATTAAAAGGCCATTTTTTTGCTTTTGGTAAGCCACCCACCAAACAATCAAATGATGAAATCTTTAAAAGTTCATTATAGTGGCCTAAAATAATATTACCCATTCCGGGGGCGACACCACAATCCACAATAGCTGTGACCTTGTTTTGTACCGCTAAAGTATTCAATTTCAATGCATTTTCTGGAAAGAAAGAAATATCAACCACATCTTTTTTGGCTTCGATGATAGTTTTTAACGTTTTATAACCCAGAAATCCTGGAACAGCACAAACCACCAGATCAAAGACAGCAATTGCATTTTTTAATTCACTTTCATTGGTTACATCAATACAAAGGATCTTCAGTTCTTTGTTATTTTCCCGTACTTTATTTAGTATATTTTGATCGATATCAGAAACAGTAACATTGTGGTTTTTAGATAGATCTATGGCCATCGCACTCCCCACCATTCCACTACCCAAAACAACAATATTTTTCATATTTTTTTTAAATCAGTTTGAAATGTACAAAAAAATTACGGTATTTTTAAGGCTGAATTATAAAACCATGGATAAAATAAAGGAGGGATTAATTCTGCATTGTAAGAAATTTGTGGATGATAAATTTCAAACTGTAAAAACTATAATGATATCAAATCAGGCAGCGTTGCAATCCGAAACAAAGAGTTCGGCAGGGGATAAGCATGAAACCGGAAGAGCGATGCTACAATTGGAAATGGAAAAGACATCCACACAATTGGATGCCATAGATCAAATGAAATTAACCTTGAATAAAATTGATATTTCAGGAAATTCGAAAATAGCCAGGCTAGGAAGCCTGGTTGTTACTTCAAGTGGAAATTATTTTTTATCAGTATCTGCCGGTAAAATGGAAATATCGAAGCAGGTCTATTTTGCTGTTTCATTATCATCTCCAATTGGAAAATTATTGTTAGGAAGAAAGGAGGATGATCAACTCAATTTCAATGGGAAACGGATTAAGGTTCTAAACATATGCTAGTGCATTAAATTCTCTCCTTATATAAAAATTTTACAGAACTAGTTTTTTATAGTTGTATCCAGATCTTTATATCCCATATTAAAAAGTATAAAACTGAAAATATCTGTATAAAGCTCAATAGTTTTTGAAACGGGAGTTCCGGCTCCATGGCCTGCATTTGTTTCAATCCGAATTAGAACCGGGTTTTTACCTGTCTGTTTATCTTGTAGCTCAGCTGCAAATTTAAAGGAATGGGCCGGAACCACCCGATCATCATGATCACCTGTGGTTATTAAAGTGGCAGGATACTGCACTCCTTCTTTAACATTGTGCAGAGGAGAATATTCTTTTAAATAGTCAAACATTTCTTTGCTTTGCTCCGAGGTTCCATAATCATATGCCCAGCCGGCACCTGAAGTAAACGTATGGTACCGTAACATATCTAAAACTCCTACTGCTGGAATTGCAACTTTTGCTAACTCTGGTCTTTGGGTCATTGTAGCGCCTACTAATAAACCTCCGTTCGATCCTCCAAAAATTGCTAAGTAATCACTTGATGTATATTTTTTATCGATTAAATATTCTCCGGCTGCTATAAAATCATCAAAAACATTTTGTTTTTTCAATTGAGTTCCTGCGTCATGCCATTCTTTACCATATTCACCACCACCTCTTAAATTTGCAACGGCATATATTCCACCTTGCTCCAGCCAAACTGCTGTTCTAATGCTAAAAGAAGGTGTTAAGCTAATATTGAACCCACCATATCCGTACAAAATTGTAGGATTCTTCCCATTCAAATCGATTCCTTTCTTATAACTAATGAACATAGGAATTCTTGTCCCATCTTTGGAATTGTAAAAGACCTGTTTCGTTTCGTAATCCCCAGAATTAAAACCGATCTTGGATTTTTTATAAAGTAAAGACTGTCCTTTTTTTGGATCAAAACTATAAATTCTTGAAGGGGTTGTGAAGTTGGAAAACGTAAAATACAATGTCTCATCTTCTCTTTTACCACTAAAACCTCCTGCAGTTCCAATCCCGGGAAGTTCTATTTCACGAACTAGCTTACCACTTTTGTCGTACTGTTTAACCTGTGAGATGGCATCTTTCATATATTCTGCGAAGAAGAAATTTGATCCGGTAGTGATACTTAAAACGTTTTCGGTTTCAGGAATAAGGTCTACCCAATTATCAGGCTTTAAATTTTTAATATTGACCTTTGTTATTTTCTTATTTGGGGCATCTAAATTAGTAGAAATAAATAATGTGTTTGCATCGGCATCAATTACAGAATTATCGCTGTCAAAATTAGCAACCACTGTTTCTAATTTTCCATTCAAATTGGACAAGTCCTTTATATAAAGCTCATTACCTGATGTTGAAATGGCCGCACTGACCACTAGAAATTTTTGATTCTCGGTGACATAACCTCCAACATAACGTCTTTTATCCTTTAAACCAAAAACAACTTCATCTTCTTTCTGACTTGTCCCTAATCGATGATAATATAATTTATGTTGATCCGTTTTTGCAGACAGTTCACTTCCTTTTGGCTTGTCATAGCTTGAATAATAAAAACCTTCATTTTTATACCAGGATATGCCACTAAATTTTACATCCTTAATGGTGTCTTCTAATATTTCTTTGCTAAGAACGTCCAAAAGAATTATTTTCCTCCAATCTGAGCCAGCTTCTGAGATAGAATAGGCAACTTTACTTCCATTCTTACTAAAAGAAACAACCCCTAAAGAAGTTGTTCCATCCTTTGAAAAATTATTAGGATCTAAAAAGATCTCGGGCGCATCGTTTTCTCTTTGTCTATACAAAATATATTGATTTTGTAAGCCGTCATTCTTATAAAAATAGGTGAAGTCACCCCGAATGAAAGGAGCTGAATACTTCTCATAGTTCCATAATTCTGTTAATCTACTTTTGAATTTATCTCTAAATGGTATTTTTTCTAAATAATTGAAAGTAACATCATTTTCACTTCTAACCCATGCCTCAGTTTCTTCAGATCTATCATCTTCAAGCCACCGAAACGGGTCTTTTACACTTGTATCAAAATAGTTGTCAATGGTGTCAACTTTTTTCGTTTCAGGGTATTTTAAGTTCATATCGGTTTTTTGGGCATTTACCTGCAGAAGAATAAATAATGCTATTATATGTGTAATTTTAATTGGAGATATTTTGTTCATGGATTTATTGTTTAGTCAAAACAACCCAGAGGATGTTAATTATTTCACTTTTAGTATCTTAGTTTAAAGCATTTACACTCTCAATTTTCCCAGGTAAAAAATGCTTTAAAGTAGCCTCGATCCCATTTTTTAAAGTCATCGTAGATGATGGGCATCCGTTACAGGCACCTTGTAAAATAACATTTACTTCTCTAGTGTCTTTTATATAAGATAAAAATTGAATATTTCCACCATCTCCTGCAACAGCAGGTATGATATGCTCTTCCAGGATGGCAATAATTTGCTTGGAGATATCATCATTGGTCTGTTGATATTCTATTGATTTGTTGCTGTTCACAGTTTTGTGCTCATAATTTTTCGAAACAACTCTTCTATCACTTTGTAAATATTCCTTGATGAAATCGCGAATTTCCGTGTTGATTTCAAACCAATCTATATTTTCATTTTTCATAATGGAGATATAGTTATTCGAAATAAATATCTCCTTAACAAATGGAAATTCAAAAAGTTCTATGGCCAGAGGAACGTCTTTGGCATCCTCACGACTCAATACTTCAATGTTCTGAGCGCTAAGTAATTTGTTTGTAACAAATTTTTGAACTTGCGGGTTAGGGGTGCTTTCTGCAAAAACTTCGATTATGGCCGTGTTGGCTTCCACATTAAAGATAGATTCATTTGTACTGATATAAATCACCAACATCTCTCTTATTTCTTCTTGTACATCTTCCCATTCTAAAATATCAAATTTTTCAATTGCTATAAAATTTGCAGTAATAAATACTTTTTTCACAAATGGAAAATGAAATAACTGTTGCACCAAATTTGAATTTCCCGCATCATCTATAGAATTGTATTCGAAACTATTTTGCGTTAGTATTTTTTCGAATACAAATTTTACAATAGCTACATTACCCGTTTTTTCGATTCTAATTTCCGACATTATAAATGATTTATTTTTAGGCAAATTTACGAAAGAATATTGTCTATTTTTGAATTTAGTAATTAATATAAATGTTGAATATTATGATCATTAAAGAATTAAATGGAATAGAACCACAATTTGGAAAAGAATGTTTTTTTGCCGAAAATGTTGTTATTATTGGAGATGTTACAATGGGGGATCAATGTAGTATTTGGTATAATGCAGTAATAAGAGGAGATGTTCATTATATTAAAATGGGAAATAAAGTAAATGTACAGGACGGGGCTGTGATCCATGCAACTTATAAAACTTCTCCTACCAATATTGGAAATAATGTTTCAATTGGTCATAATGCAATTGTTCACGGATGTACAATACACGATAATGTACTGATTGGAATGGGTGCCATTATTATGGATGATAGTATTGTGGAAAGCAATAGTATCATAGCTGCCGGTGCCATAGTAACAAAAAATACGATCGTCAAGTCAGGTTCTGTTTATGCAGGCACTCCTGCTAAAAAATTAAAAGATATAAGTGAGGAACTAATCTCTGGAGAAATTGAAAGAATTGCAGATAATTACATAAAATATGCTAATTGGTACAGGTAGAAGATTTTTCAATTTACGATATAAAAAAACCAATCTTATTAAGATTGGTTTTTTATGAGAGAGAAACTGATTTTATTATTGCAGGCCAAGTTTCGTTTTTACCGCAGCTAATAAATCTTCACCTTCGAACACTATTAGGCCTTTACCAGGTGAGGAGTCCATAACATATTGGATTCCCTTTTCTGTTGCTACATCTTTTACTGCTTGTTGTGCTTTTTCAACAATTGGTTTTAAAAGATCAAATTGCTTCTTTTGAATTTCTTGTTGTGCAGTTTGACCATATTTTTCAATTTTTTGCTGAATTCCTTGAACTTCTTGTTGTCTCTCTTGATTTTTTATATCAGTTTGAGTTGGAGCCTCAGCATCATATTTTTTTAATTTTGCTTGAAGCGCAGCCATTTGCCCATTGTACTCGTCTGCGTAAGTCTGTTGTACTTTTTTCAATTCATCCTCCATTGCTTTAGTTTCAGGCATTGCCATTAATAACTGCTCACTATCAATATGTGCAAATTTTTGAGCTTGTATCGTATTGAAAGCTGTAAAAAGTATGATTACTACGAATAATTTTCTTAATGATTTCATTTTCTTAATAATTTGTTTATATAATTTTTTGTTTTACTCTCTTTTAGTTGTTGTTTTCTATCTGTGCTTCCCGTTCTTTTTTACGGTCTTCTATTTCTTTTAATTTTGCTTCTCTTTCTGCATCTGCAACTTTTCTCAAAGAATCTCTTGCTCTAATTCTCGCTTCTTGTTGTGCCTTGATCTTTGCTTTAAGAGCCTCTCTTTTAGCTATTCGATCATCAATTTTCTGTTGTTCTTTCGATTTTTGTTCCGTTACAGGTTCTTCTCCTTCCAATTCTACATTCTCTTCAACTATATTCACTGAATCAATGTTCTTAGATTCTGGATTTTCTGTAACTACCCCTCCTGCGGCGGCTAATCGTTCACTTTTTTTATCCTCTACTGCCTTTCTTTTTCTATTCTTTACAATACTATTTAATACGAGTTCACTAATATCAAATTTGCTATTAGAGTACAGCATTATTAAATCGGATGATTTATCAAAAACAATATCATACCTTTTATTTGCACTGATCGTTTGTATTGAATTATACACTTGATCCTGTATGGGTTTTGCTAATTGTTTCCTCATTTGAAATAAATCGCCAGTCGGACCAAAATAGGCAGCTTGCAATCGTTTCAATTCTTTTTCCTTTATTAAAATATCTTCTTCACGTTCTTGAATTAAATCATTGGTGAGAAGAGGTTTTTCGTTACTTAAATTTGTTTTAAGTGTATTTATCTCATTCGTAAGAGCATCTAATTTTGATTGCCAACCTTTAACTTTTGAATCTAGTCTCGATTGAGCAGCTACATATTCTGGTATGTTTTCCAGAATATAATTCATATCTACATATGCAATTCTCTGTCCTTTTTGAGCAAAAGAATTACAGCTGATAAAAATTAATATTAATACTAGAACTCTCTTCATTTTTTCATAACCCACTAATAAAAAATCACTACTCTTTAATTTTGAGACAAATATACTAATTTAGCTTAGAATTGTTGCCCAATAATAAAATGTGTTTGCCAACCAGAAATTTGAAAAGTTCCCGGTATGGTATCAAATCCGTATCCAAAGTCAACACCTAATAAACCAAAAGCAGGCATAAAAACTCTTGCCCCAACTCCTGCCGCTCTTTTAAGATCGAAAGGATTAATTTTTTGGAATTCATTCCAGGAATTACCTCCTTCTAAGAAGGTAAGAGCATAGATAGATGCCGATGGTTTTAACGATATAGGATATCGCAACTCAAAGGAAACTTTATTGTAAACTACACCTCCCGTAATTGCTGATAAACTTGAATTTGGATAACCTCTAAGTGCAATTACCGTCCTACCATCAAATTGCCCATTTGCCAACCCGTCACCACCAACATAGAATCTTTCAAACGGAGGTGCACCTATTTCATCATTGTATGCTCCTAAATACCCCATTTCTCCTAATGTCATCAATGTTAATTTACCTATTACAGAGGTGTACCATCTCCCTGAAAAATTAACTTTATAAAACTCAAGCCATTCATATTTTTCTTCATCCGGTAAAGTAGTATAATCCTTGTCATTAAATGCAGAATAAGGTGGAGTGAACTTTAGTCCAATGCTAAATTGAGATCCTTGTTGCGGGAAAATCGGATTTGGCCCTGCACTACTTCTAGCTAAAACAACAGAAAAATTAAAGTTATTAGAAACACCATTACTAAACGAAAATGAAGGTAAAAAATAATTTTTTAAATTGAACTGTTGGTAATTCAATGATGTGGTCAATGTAAAGAAATCATCCGGCCATTTAAGTCTTTGACTCAAACCTATTGAAGCCCCAATAACGTTCAAACGCTGATCCTTATCAACATCTCTGGTAACATAATTATAGCGAAATTGACTCGAGTAGTAAATGGAAAAATTAAATCCTTTTGGTTTTTTTCCACCCATCCAAGGTTCTGCAAAATTTATACTGTAAGTTTTCGAGTATTTACTAACTTGTAATCGCAGACCAACCGATTGCCCATCACCTCTAGGTACCGGTTTGTACTCTTTTAGCTTGAACAGATTTCTAACAGAAAAATTATTGAATGATAGCCCTAGGGTTCCAATAAATGTTCCTCCACCATAACCTCCCTGAAGTTCAATTTGACTAGATCCTTTTTCTGCCAAGCTATATTCTATATCCACGGTTTTATCCGTGTGATTAGGCTTCACATCAGGCACAATTGCTTCGGGATCTATATATCCCAATTGACCAAGTTCTCTAATGGTACGCACTATATCTGTTTTACTGAACAAGTCCCCTGGCTTGGTCCTAATTTCTCTAAATATTACATGATCGTTTGTAACATCATTCCCAACTACAGTAATTTTTCTAAAAGTAGCAGGTTCATCTTCTACAATTCTTATTTCCAGATCAATAATATTATTATCCGTACTCGTCTCGACCAGGTTAACAGAAGAAAATAAGTATCCATTATTATAATAAGTATTGGATATGTCCTCTGAATCCGGTGATCCATCTCCATTTACCCTTTCATTCAAGACCTTTCCATTATATATTACCCCTTCATCTATTCTTAAAATACTACGGAGTTGTTGATCTGTAAAAACAGTATTTCCCAAGAAATTGATCGAACCAAATTTATACCGATCTCCTTCATTCACTGTAATATCTAAATTAATCGTATTATCTTCATTCCAGGAAATAGAGTCCTTTACTATAAGTGCATCCCTAAATCCTTTTTCTTGAAATTTTTCAACTACTCCTTTAAGTTCTTCTCCATAGACATCTTTTACAAATTTTGAAGAGGTGAATATACTCAGTATCCCTTTTTTTGTAATAGATTTTTCCTTCGTTTTTTTCAGAATCTTTTTTAATTTTTTATCAGATATGGCCTTGTTATTATGAAAAGTTATATTCTTAATTTTAACTTTACTTCCCTTATCTATTAAGATTAATGCATCCTGAGTATTTGCTTGCGATGTATCTTTTTTTGTTGAAATAGTAACTTTGGTTTTTAAAAAGCCCTTCTCTCTAAATTTATCTACTATTTGATTTTTAGTGGTAGTTATTAAGTTCTCTGTTAGCATTGAACCACTTTGGAATTCTATTTCCTTTTCAATTTCTTCAATTTTTGATTTTTTAACCCCTTTGATCGTCATTGTGCCGACCCTATCTAACTCGGTTACACTGATTTCAATATAAATAGAATTTCCATCAATTTTCGTAACATAAACATCAACATTGCTAAAAAGTTTGGAACCCCATAATTTTTTTATCGCAGCAGATAATTTATCTCCAGGAATTTTTATTAATTGTCCGGTGCTCAGACCGGAAAATATTAAGATGGACTGCTCGGAAATTGTTTGTATGCCATCAACCGTAATTCCTCCTAAAATATATTTTTTGTTTTTTTCAACCTTTATTGGTCCTGATACTTTTTTGATTTCAGGAATTGTATCCAATACTTTTACTACGGGGGCCAAAGTGTCAATATATTTTTCATCTTTGGGCGTAGCCAACATATCCCGATTTACAGGAAAAATAGTATCTGTTTTTTGGTTAGTTTTTGGTATGCTATCTGTGGCCTGATTCGTAGAATATATCGAATCAGTAGCAGTTTCATCTCTGGGTGTATCAAACATATCTTGATTTACCGGAAAGATCGTATCTGTAGCTTTATTCTCAACAGGACCGATATCTTTAGCACTTTTTACTTCAGTAGAATCTTGAGTTTTTGCATCTTCAGAAGTGTTTTCTTGTGCATTTGCGGTAACTAAAGACAAGACTAAAAGCAGGGGTAAAATGCAGATTTTCAACTCATTGAATATCGTTATCAATTTGTTCACTTGTTTTTCCAAATCGTCTTTCTCTTCTTTGATAATTTAATATTGCTTCGTAAAAATCTTCTTTTCTAAAATCGGGCCATAATACATCCGTAAAATACAATTCAGCGTATGCAATTTGCCATAATAGGAAATTGCTAATACGCTTTTCACCACTCGTTCGTATCAAAAAATCAACGACGGGCAAAGTAAATGTATATAAATGACTATTTATAATTTTTTCATCTATTTCTTCGATTTTGAATTCATTATTAACAATTTTTTTAGAAATAATTTTAACGGCATTAACAATTTCTTCCTTAGCCCCATAATTTAGTGCTAAAGTCAGTGTTAAGCCGCCATTATTAATTGTGTTTTCTATAACTTCTTTGAGCTCTTTCTGAGCCTTTGCCGGAAGGCCATTGATATTTCCAATTGTCTGAAGCTTAACATCATTTTTTTGAAGAGTTTTTAGTTCTTTTCTTAAAGATGTTACCAGTAACGCCATGAGTACATTTACTTCGGATTTTGGTCTATTCCAATTTTCTGTTGAAAAAGTATATAAAGTTAAAGCATCGATACCCAGCTCGGCCGCGGCTTCAATGGTTTCTCTAACAGCTTTTACTCCATTTTTATGACCGTTAATTCTAGATAAGCCTCGTTTTTTTGCCCACCTGCCATTACCATCCATAATAATGGCAACATGTCTAGGTAAACAAGTGGTATTTATTTCGGCTTTAGAACTCATCTCATTATTAAAATTTCCCTGTATAACATCCCTCTCTTCCAAATGCAAAAACCAAGGTTATACCCGTAAACACATACCAGTCATTATCGTTAGGGTTTATTTGAACAGTTTCGCTATTTTCATCGAATGGATATCCGTCTATATCGTCTTTAAATGTATATCTGAACGAAGTTTCAAACCCAATCCCGATATTATGTGCTAATTTCATTTTATATCCCACTCCAAATGGCATAGTAAAATTATAAGTTCGACCTGAATCAAAAGTGCCATAATTTACAACGCCGGCTTCCAATAGAATGTACGGCGTATTTGTATAACCAATTTTAGATAGACTGTATTTAAAGAAATGATATTCAATTCCTACGACCAGTTCATGAATGCTGTTTGAAAAGTTTAGGTCTCTGTATTTTCTAAATGAATTATTAGATTGAGCATCATCACCTATAATTTTAGAATAAGTGTAATTTGCTCGGATAGAATACCTCGGATGCATATTCCATTTGTAAACAGCACCAACCGCATAACTATTGGGGTATATCCAGTTTGTCCGCCCAATATCACCAATATAATTACTTCCTCCCAGGAATACTCCAGCCTCATTTATTTGACCCATTGTAATACCAGTAAATAAAATAAATATTATTACTAATAACTTTTTTTTCATCATAAAAAAATAATTTGCAAATATAAAAAAATACCTCCGCATTCAAATGAATTGAATGTCCTTTTTTGATTAACAGATTTTTAAGTGTAAAATTGTGTTATTCCTAGTGTATTTAGTTACGTTTATCTTCACCCCAGAACAATTTTTCCCGAAGTGTTTTTATAAATGATTGGTCTTTCAACTGCACTGTCTTAATAGTAAAATTGCATTTTTCAATATAAATTTCATCATCATTCGATACAGTAGTTTGTCTTGAGTCTAGCGAGAGAAGGCCCTCATGCTCTCTACTATCCACTTTTAATACAATTTTAGTTTCGTCAGGAATTACCAGAGGGCGTGCAATTAAACTATGAGGTGCAATTGGTGTAATCACTAGGTTTTTAGACGAGGGTGATATGACAGGTCCTCCGCAACTTAATGAGTATCCCGTTGATCCGGTTGGAGTTGAAATAATTAGCCCATCTGCAAAATATGTTGTCAGATATTCATCATCCAGTATTGTAGTAATGGCAATCATCGACGCAGTATTTTTTCTAAGAACCGTAATTTCATTCAATGCAAAATTCAGATCTTCCAAATCCTTATTTTTATTTTTAGTTGTTGCCTTTATAAGTGTACGCTCTTTGATTATGTACTCCTCATTTAAAATTAAATTTATTGAATGAGATAGCGTTTCCTTTTGAATTGTTGCCAAAAAACCCAATCTCCCGGTATTTATTCCAATAATTGGGATATTCAGATCACGAACGAAAGAAATAGATCGTAAAAAAGTACCATCCCCTCCTACACTAAAGAACAGATCAAAGGAAGTATCTAAATCTTCGTATGAATCAAAAGTATCGTGTTTTATTTTTGGATTGGATTCAATATAGAAACCAAAGAATTTTTTTTCAAAAACTATTTTTATTTTATTTTCATGTAATATATCGACCAATAAATTGATATATTTCTTAGTAGTCTCATTATTAGACTGTCCGTATACTCCAACCTTCATATTAAAAGTTTAAAATCTTAAATGTTTAGGTATTTCTTTAAATAATTTGATCGATCATTTAAGTCTTCCAAATATTTATCCTTCTCAAACTCATTCAAAATATTATAGTTATACCTTCTAAATGAGTTCAAAGTATTATTAATGTCATGCAGACTTAGTTTTAAAGTGATTTGGACAACATCGTTTTCAATTTTTGACACAAACGCACCAAATAGAGTAGCCTTATTTGATTCGATTATTTGAGATATTTCACTAAAAGAATATTCATTGATATTTTTTGATATTACAAAAACAACACCTTCCTCATGTATAAACGGGGTACATTTAAAAATATTTAAAAAATCATCTAATTCATAGTATCCCAGATATATATTATTGGAATTTAGAACTGGAATCAAATTAGTATTATAAGTGGCAAAATTTTCCAAAACTTCAAACCAATTTACCGACTCTGACGTGTAAAACGTGTGCAATTGATTTTTTAAGTTATTCAATATTTTGTTTTCAATTTCTATATATTCAATATCTTGTCTTGCTATAGATCCACAAAAAATGTTGTTATCGACTATAGGAATATGAGAATGGGGACATTTTGAGAAAACCTGTTTTACGTGGGCAATATTATCTTTTAAGCTTAAAGGTTTAATGTCATTAGATATGTAATCAGTGGTTTGCATAAAACTTTTTATCGAAGATAAATTGATCTTATAATATTGTAATTTTGTTGCTTGGTGTAAATTTTCTTTTTGTAAAGATATAATATCTTTTTATAATTTATTAGTTCTATAAATTCAATAATTAAAAAATAATACAAGTATAAAGTATGACTAAGTTAAGTGTAAATATTAATAAAATAGCGACTTTAAGAAATGCGAGAGGAGGTAACACTCCGAATTTGGTGCAGGCCGCAATTGATATTCAAGAATATGGTGCTCAGGGAATTACGATTCATCCGCGACCCGATGAGAGACATATCAGGTATCAAGATGCACTTGATTTAAAGCCAATAGTAAAAACTGAATATAATATTGAAGGGAATCCAATTCAGAAATTTATGGATTTAGTGATAGAAATTCAGCCAACTCAGGTGACTTTAGTGCCGGATTCCATAGATGCTATAACTTCCAATGCGGGATGGGATACAAAAAATAATCAAAGTTATCTGCGTGAAATAGTGGGAGAATTTCATCGTCATAATATAAGAACATCTATTTTTATGGATCCTAATCTCGAATTGATAGAGTACGCTGCCAATACGGGTACTGATAGAATAGAGTTGTATACAGAGGCCTATGCTAATCAATATGCTCTTGGAGATAAAGATTGTGCGGAGCCTTATGTTAATGCTGCAAAATTAGCCTCTAAATTAGGATTAGGTATTAATGCAGGCCATGATCTCAGTTTGGAAAATTTAAATTATTTCGCAAAAGAAGTTCCAAATTTGTTAGAAGTGTCTATTGGTCATGCGCTAATTTGTGAATCTCTCTATTTAGGATTAGAGAATGTGATAAGTATGTATTTGAGAAAATTAAAATAATGAAAATACTACATTCCTTAATTTTGGGTAATGGAGAACCTTTAATAATACTGCATGGCTATTTAGGTATGGGTGATAATTGGAAAACTCTTGCCAACAGATTAGCAGAAAATTTTGAGGTACACTTAATTGATCAAAGAAATCATGGCAGAAGTTTCCATTCGGATAATTTTAGCTATGACCTAATGGTAGAAGATCTAGCGGTTTATTTGCGCCACTATCAATTAAAGAAAATTTTTCTTTTAGGACATTCTATGGGGGGTAAAACGGGAATGTTATTTTCGGTAAACTTTCCGAAGGTAGTCGATAAATTGATTGTAGCAGACATTGCACCGAAATATTATCCGCCCCACCACCAGTTAATTCTTAAGGCACTTAATTCAGTGGATTTCCCAGTGATAAACTCACGAAATGATGTTGATCTAATCTTTAAAAAATATATTCAGGAAGTTGGCATCAGACAATTCTTGTTAAAAAATGTCTATCGGAAATCAAAGGATGAATTCGCATATAGATTTAACCTTGAAAGTTTGACCAATCACAATGCAGAGGTCGGTGACGGTTTGCCACAGTTTTCTTTATTTTCCGGAGATACTTTATTTTTAAAAGGAGAAAGATCCGGCTACATATCTTCGAATGATAACGAACTTATTAAGGCTCATTTTCCAAACAGTAAAACAGTGATCATTTCTAATGCCGGTCACTGGCTTCACGCTGAAAATCCAGCGGAATTTTACAAAAGTGTTGCGGAGTTTCTTAAAAAGAATTAACTTGGCTTTGAAAAACATAAATCCTTTATTATGAAATTTATTTTAAGAATGCTTCTTAGCGCAGCGGCCGTTTTATTAATTGCAAATTTTTTAAGTGGTGTCCATGTAGAAAATTATACCGTTGCAATACTTGTTGCACTGGTTTTAGGCTTTTTATTTGCTTTCTTAAAGCCAATTTTGGTGATACTGACTCTTCCAATAACCGTTATTACCCTGGGCTTCTTTTTATTAGTAATTAATACATTACTTATTTTACTGGCAGACAAGGTCGTTTCTGGTTTTAGTGTAGATGGGTTTTGGATCGCTATGTTGTTTAGTATTTTGTTATCCATCGCTCAATCCTTATTGTTCTCATTAATGGACGAAAAATAGTAGTTCAAAGGTCTTAAGTAGAATGATTTGAGTTTCATTTGAAGTATTTTAACAAACATTAACTTTATAATAGAATGATTTGGTGTAATCATTGTTGTTATATAGTACAAAATGATTATTTTTGCACCCTTAATTTTTTTTAAAGTTAAATTACAAATAATGAAAATATCTAAAAAAGACATTGATTCCCTTAACTCGGTTGTTACGATTGATATCATAGCTGAAGATTATCAAAATAAAGTTGATCAAGAACTAAACAACTATAGAAAAAAAGCAAATATTCCAGGCTTTAGAAAAGGGCACGTACCTATGAGTTTGGTTAAAAAGCAGTATGGAAAATCCGTAATGATTGACGAAGTGAATAAACTGATTCAGGAGTCTTTAAATAATTTTTTAATAGAAGAGAAATTAGATGTCTTGGGTAATCCTCTGCCAAAACCTCAAGAAAATTTTACATGGGAAACTGATAATTTCACCTTCGAATTTGAACTTGGTCTCGCTCCGGAGTTTGAAGTTAATTTGAAACCTAAAAAAGCAATAACATCCTATAAAATTATTGCCGATGATAAAATGTTAGAAGACCAGATTGCTAATATCAGAGAGCAATACGGAAAGATAATTGCACAAGATGTTGTGGATGAAGAGTCTAATATTACAGGAACCTTTGTGAATGAAGAAAAAGAAATCGACAAAAAATCTACTTTTAAGTTCAACAAGATTAGCGGTAAAGCCAATATTAAAAAGTTTACTGGTAAAAAAGCTGGAGATATTGTAGATCTGAAATCAAAGAAATTATTTTCCGATGACCATATGTTAATGAATATCTTGGGAATTTCCCATGATGAAGCACATGATTTTGATGCATCTTTAGTATTTACGATTGAAGAGGTATCAAAAACAGAACTTGCAGAAATGAATCAAGAGTTTTTTGATAAAATCTTTGGAAAAGATGTTGTTAAAAATGAAGAAGAACTCAAAGTTAAATTGAAGGAAGATGCCGAAAAGCAATTCGCCTCTCAAGCAGACCAACAACTATTGAATGGTGTCACTGAGAGCTTAATTGAAAACACAAAGTTTGATTTACCGGCTGAATTTTTACAAAAATGGTTGGAAGTAGCAGGAGAGAAACCTTTAACATCTGAGCAAGCTGTTGATGAATATAAAAGATCAGAAAAAGGATTGCGTTATCAATTAATAGAAAGTAAAATAAGCAAAGAGAATGATCTCAAGGTAAGTTATGAGGATTTAAAGACTTTTGCAAAGAGTTTTATTAAGACTCAAATGGCACAATATGGCAATCCGAATCCTGAAGAAAAAGAATTGGATGAAATAGCAAATCGTGTATTGTCGAATCAAGAGGAGTCAAAAAGACTTTCTGATCAATTGATGAATGAAAAATTATTAACTTTCTTTAAGGAAAATATAAAATTGAAAGAAAAGAAAGTTACGTATGATGAATTTATCAAAGAGGTTTATAAATAAATCGAAATTCGATCCAGAAGATATTGACCTCGTTAATTTTATAATTAATGAGGTTTTTTCTATTTGAGAATAACTATTAAATTAGAATTTATATTGAATTCCAGAGGCCTAATGTATAGTAAATAATAAATTAAAAAGGAGTATATTTACAAACTTAATCATAAAACATTTTTCATGAATCACCTCAATGAATTTAAAAAATTCGCGGTTAAAGATCAGGGCATTAATAGCCTTTATGTCGATAAGATAATTAGCAGTGTAACGCCATATATTATAGAAGAACGTCAATTAAACGTAGCACAAATGGATGTGTTTTCACGTTTGATGATGGATAGAATTATTTTTTTAGGAACTGCAATAAATGATCAAGTAGCAAATATAATTCAAGCTCAATTATTATTTTTAGAAAGTGTAGATTCCTCTAAGGATATTTCTATATATATTAATTCACCAGGTGGTAGTGTTTATGCTGGTTTAGGCATGTATGATACTATGCAATTTATTAAGCCGGAAATTGCAACCATCTGCACAGGTATGGCGGCTTCAATGGGAGCTGTTCTAATGTGCGCCGGACAGAAGGGCAAACGTTCTGCTTTGCCTCATTCTCGTATCATGATCCATCAACCAATGGGTGGAGCTCAAGGTCAGGCATCTGATATAGAAATAACAGCAAGAGAAATCTTAAAGCTTAAGGAGGAACTTTATGAAATTATTGCTAAGCATTCCGGGCAAAAGATAGATAAAGTACATAATGATTCTGACAGAGATTATTGGATGAAAGCGGAAGAGGCCTTGAAATATGGAATGATTGATGAGATATTAGTAAGAAAATAATAAAAAATCGGGTATCAGTTTTAAGTAAAAAATGCTACCTGAACCTATATATTGTTTGAAATATTAGTTTAAATCACTATCTTTGAGTGATTTAAGATATTCTAACCAGAATTAAAACAGTAATTATGCCAAAAAAAGAAGAGTTAGAATGCTCGTTTTGCAAGCGGAAGAAAGAGGAAACTAATTTATTAATTGCAGGAGTAGATGCGCATATTTGTGATAAGTGTATCGAACAGGCTCATGGTATTGTCATTGAAGAAACCATCAGTGAACAAAATGATAAGGCTGCCTCAGAATTTTTGGTTAAAAAGCCTATTGAAATAAAAGATTTCTTAGATGAATATATTATAGGTCAAAATCATGCGAAGAGAGTAATGGCCGTTGCGGTGTATAATCATTATAAGCGATTGTTGCAGGGCCCAAACACAACAAAGGGAGAAGATATTGAAATTGAGAAGAGTAATATTGTTTTAGTCGGTGAAACCGGTACAGGAAAGACTTTAATTGCCAGGACGATAGCTAGAATGTTGAATGTGCCATTTGCTATAGTTGATGCTACTGTACTTACCGAGGCAGGGTATGTGGGTGAAGATGTTGAAACAATATTGACAAGATTGTTACAAGCCGCAGATTACAAAGTTGATAAAGCGGAAAGAGGTATCGTTTTTATAGACGAAATAGATAAAATTGCGAGAAAAAGCGACAATCCTTCAATAACACGGGATGTGTCGGGTGAAGGTGTTCAACAGGCTTTGCTGAAGCTACTGGAAGGTACAATTGTAAATGTTCCACCAAAAGGAGGAAGAAAACATCCGGATCAAAAATTTGTAGAAGTAGATACCAAAAATATATTATTTGTTGCCGGAGGTGCGTTCAGTGGGATTGATAAAGTAATAAGTAAGAGATTAAATATGCAGGCGGTTGGTTATAGTGCGTCTATTTCAGATGATAAAATTGATGAAGAAAATTTATTGCAGTATATTCTTCCAACAGATCTGAAAACCTTTGGTTTGATCCCTGAAATCATAGGTAGATTGCCAGCTTTGACATTTATGAAACCGTTGGATAAAAAAACATTACGCTCCATTCTAACAGAACCCAAAAATGCCATTATTAAACAATACAAAAAATTGTTTGAAATGGATGGAATTGATTTTACAATAGATAACAAAGCATTGGATTTTATAGTAGATAAAGCTATTGAATACAGATTAGGTGCTCGTGGCTTACGATCGCTTTGTGAAGAGATATTGAATGATGCCATGTTTGAATTACCTAGCAGCGATGAAACTAAATTAAGGGTGTCTATGAAATATGCTCAGGACAAGCTTACAAAATCTACAATAAAAAAATTGAAAGCTGTTTCCTAAAGATTTAAAAGTTTGTGAAGAGAATTTCAATTTGTGCCAACCTATTGTAAAAATTATTTTTTATCTAAATTTCCATCTTAGGAAATATTCGTATACCAGGGAAGCCTATGATTTCTAGAGAAACTATCGATAAAGTTTTTGAAACGGTACGTGTTGAGGAGGTAATAGGAGACTATGTCAACTTAAAAAAAGCAGGTGCGAACTTTAAAGGTTTGAGTCCTTTTGCTGATGAGAAAACGCCCTCGTTCATGGTATCTCCGGTTAAACAAATTTGGAAAGATTTCAGTTCCGGAAAAGGAGGTAATGCGATTACTTTTTTAATGGAGCATGAACATTATTCTTACCCGGAAGCTATTCGATATCTTGCCAAAAAATACAATATCGAAATTGAAGAAACCGAACAATCTGATGAGCAAAAAGAACAAGCAAATGAAAGAGAAAGTATGTATTTGGTCTCCGAGTTTGCAAAAAATTATTTTCATGAAATACTACTGAATTCGGAAAAAGGGAAAGCAATTGGGCTTTCTTATTTTCATGAAAGAGGATTTACCGATGAAACTATCAAAAAGTTTGAATTGGGTTATTCTCCAGATCAGTGGACGGCATTTACGGATGAAGCAATAGATAAAAAGTACGCATTGGAATTTCTTGAAAAAACAGGATTAACTATAGTTAAACATTCCGATGAACATCCTAAAAAGGAAACTAAATTTGATCGTTTCAAAGGCCGTATCATGTTTCCTATTCACAGTATGAGTGGTAGGGTTTTAGGCTTTGGTGGGAGAACTTTACTTACCGATAAAAAAGTAGCGAAATATGTAAATTCCCCTGAAAGTGAAATCTACCATAAAAGTAAAGTTTTATATGGCCTTTATCAGGCAAAGCAAGAAATAGCAAAAGAAAACAATTGTTATCTGGTTGAGGGGTACACAGATGTTATATCATTAGTTCAGGCGGGTGTTAAGAATGTTGTTGCCTCATCCGGAACAGCATTAACTTCAGACCAAATAAGGCTTATAAACAGATTGACTCCTAATATCACGGTTTTATTTGATGGAGATGCAGCGGGTATTAGAGCATCCCTGAGAGGAATTGATCTGATTTTAGAGCAAGGATTAAACGTTAAAGTTGTGGCCTTTCCAGATGGTGATGACCCCGACAGTTTTTCAAAGAATAAGTCGCACGATGAATTACTGAATTATCTTTCGGAAAATGCTAAAGACTTCATTCAGTTTAAAACTTCTCTCTTGCTGGAAGAAACTAAAAATGATCCGATAAAAAAGGCTGAGTTGATCAGAAATATTGTCTTCAGTATATCTAAGATCCCAAACAATATCCAAAGAGAAATATATATACAAGAATGTGCCATGTTGATGGGTATTTCTGAGGAAGTATTATTCAATGAGCTCTCTCAAAATAGAAAAAGAGAACAGCGTGAATCTTCTAAAAATCAGAGAACATCACACAGTTCTTTTTCGGGTGTTAAAAAGGAAACTAAAGTAGTTGAAAAGATAGATGAATTATTTATTCTTGAAAAAAAACTAATTGAAATCTTATTGTTATATGGAAACCTGGAGGTGGATTTTGAGGATTATACGAGGATTGTTGATGAAGAGGGAAATAAAACAATGCAGAAAGATAACTATACTTCCCTAATCTCCAATGAGATATACATTCATTTACAAGATGATGAAATTGAATTTTCCAATCCAATTTTCTTAAAAATATATAATGAGATTATACATTATTTAAATCAGGAACAAAACATTAATATAGAATCCTTTACTAACCATCAAAATATTGAAATTGCAACTGCGGTTTCAAATATTTTAATGGATGAGGACAAGCATATTCTGAGTAATTGGGAAAGAAAGAACATTATAGTTAAGAGTAAGGATAAACATTTATCAAAACTCGTTACGGATGTAATATACAATTTAAGACGATATCTTATTGAACAAAAAATAGCGTCGTTGTTGAAAGATTTAACTCCTTCAGACTCAAATATTGAAGTTGAACAGGATACACGTCTGTATAATTTGGAAATGGTGGTAAACTATACTGCATTAAAAAAACTACTATTTGAAAAATTAAATAGAGTTTTGTAAAGGGTCTCCTTTATTTCCTGGATCAACTAGAGATAATTTATAGTTTTTAAAATGAAATACTATACCAAATAGTGAGATAATAGCTGTAATAATAGAGAATATCAAGCCAATAGTTACCGCAACTGAACTATCTATTTCCAAGAGTACGGAAGCTTCATAAAAAATATATTCTCTAATTCCGATTCCGGAAAAAGAAAATATAGACAGTACAGATGATATTAAAAAAATTAAGATATAGTTTAAATAATTTTCATGGTTGTCTAAACTCATAATTATAAAAATTACAGAGGCAATTTGCAGCAACTGAACTATAATCGAAATTACCAGGGTTTTTGAAAATACCCTAAGAAATTTCAAAAAGAAGTATTTTAGAAAGAAATAAGAAACACCAATTATAATTACTACAGCAATCGGAATTAACCAGATCAGTGATTTATCCTGCAATAAATTATAGCTTAGTAGGCTAATTAATATGCCAATTGCAGTTAAACCGATAAAACGGTCTACGAAGACAGCAGAGGTCAAAGTTTTAACCTCCCACTTGAATTTTTTATTTAAAATGTATATTTTGTACGCATCTCCTCCAATTCCTCCCGGAATAAAAAAATTATAGAACATTCCTATTAAATAAAGAATATTATTGGAGCCATTGGAGAGATTATATCCAGCTTTATGGAATATAATTAAAAGCCTTTTGGCAGAAATCCATTGAGATAATATAAAGGCGAAGATAGATAATATTAGAAAATGTGGTTTTACCCCTCTTAAAGTTTCTAATATCTCGGCAAAAGAGATCTTCGTAAAAACAAAGTATAATAGAAAAACACTTAATCCTATTTTAAAAAATGTAGACAGTAATTTTTTTCTACTTGTTTTCAATAGTAGTTATTTTTCTTATGTTATAGGGTTTTTTATCCTGAGATTCATAGTAGGTCCTCATTAGTAGATCAGCAACAATTCCAATAGTAAACAGCTGAATACCAACCAATATTAGCAACATACCGAGAATAAGCAAAGGTCTGTTTCCGATATCGTTACCTAATATTTTTAAAATGAGCAAGTAGATATTTATTAGAACTCCTAATACAAAAAATAAAATTCCAATATTACCAAACAGATAAATAGGTTTTTGAAGGTATTTTCGTTGAAATAATATTAATAATAGATCATTAATTACCTTGAAAGTTCTACCCAAACCATATTTTGATACTCCAAATTTTCTAGAATGATGTTTTACTTTAACCTCGGTTATTCTGGCCCCGTTAATATGGGCAATTAGCGTAATGAATCTATGTAACTCGCCATAAAGGTTGAGTTCTTTTGCTGTTTCTCTCGTAAAAATCTTTAGGGCACATCCATGATCCTGAATGTCTAATTTTGTCGTTTTTCTGATAATATAATTGGCAATTTTAGAAGGGAAGGTTCTAATTAAAGAATCCTTTCTCTTTTGTCTAATACCCGTGACTACATCCCAATCTCCTTCTATTAACAAATCTAACATCATAGGAATATCGCTGGGATCGTTTTGCATATCCCCATCCATAGTTATGATATAATCTCCTTTGGCATATTCAATTCCCGCTTGTAAAGCAGAACTTTGGCCATAATTTTTTTTCATCTCGATCAATACCACCTTCGGATTTTTCATCTCCTTAATTTCATTTCTGGTATTATCGTTAGAATAATCATCAATAAAAATGATCTCGTATTTGTATTCCTTGAGTGCATCTTCAACGGCTTTTGTAAGTAGATCTACATTGCCTTGTTCATTGTAAACAGGAATAATAATGGAAAGTAATTTGGAAAAACTCATAGTTCAAAATAAAATACCAAAATTAGTGTAATTATTTAAATTATAAATTTTATAATATTAAATAACTGTATTTTTACCAAAAATAATTGGACCAGTTAAATATTTGATCTCTTCTATGGAATTATTTTTATCAAAAAGAATTCTTATTTTATTGTATGCGCTGCTCGCTTTAGTGTACATATCAGGCTTGTTTATCCCTTTAATGGAGCACGATTCCGCTGCACATGCCACTATTGCAATGCGAATGTATTTGGAAAATGATTTTATTCATTTATATAAAGGTGTTGAAGAATATTTAGATAAACCACATATGCATTTTTGGCTCTCAGCCTTATCTTTTAAAATATTTGGTCTAACAGCTTGGGCCTATCGAATACCGGCTTTAATTTTTACCTTAATTGGTGCTTACTCCTGTTATAATCTGGCAAAGGAATTATATGGATCAAAAGCTGGACATATCTCTTCTTTAATTTTTCTTTCTGCTCAAGCTATAATTTTGGCGAATCATGATGTTCGTACAGATGCGGTTTTGACCGGAGCTAGTATTTACGCCATTTGGCAATTGGTAAAATATATAGATAAAGAAAAATTATTGAATGCCGTTCTAGGTTCAATAGGATTGGGTGTCGCTTTTAGTACAAAAGGACAACTTGCAATTTTAATGATTGGGAGTGCACTTTTATGTTATGTTTTATATAATAGAAAATGGAAGGTGGTATGGAATTGGAAAGTATTGGTAGGGATCATCTCTTTTTTAATAGCCTCATCTCCCATGCTTTATGCATATTACCTTCAGTTTGATCTGTATCCTGAGAAGTTGGTATACGGTCAGAAAAATGTTTCAGGAATTAAATTTATTTTTTGGGATCAGAGTTTTTCAAGATTAACTGGTGAAGGATTTAATAGCAATAATACTGATTATTTATTCTTTTTTCACACCTTACTCTGGGCCTTTTTACCATGGGCCTTAATTACCTATATTGCTATTTTCGATAGATCAAAAGAACTTATTAAAATTAAATTTAAATATAAGAAAGGCATAGAATTTTTAACGGTTGGCGGATTTTGGTTGGTTATGATCATAATTAATTTATCTAAATCGAAATTACCCCATTATATGAATAGTTTATTTCCCGTTTTATCTGTTCTATTGTCGGGTTACCTGGTTTATTTATATGAAGCTTCTAAATTTAAAAAACTTAATATTTTATTATATATACAATACTTTATAATTGTTGTTGGTAGTCTTTTAGTGATATTATTAGTGACCTATGTATTCCCGGCCTCATATTTATTACTATTTGTCTTTGCAGTCCTATTAGCTACCCTAATATATTATTTGTTCAGGAAAACGGAACTAGTGCCAAAAATTATAATTATATCGGTACTATTTTCTGTATTTGTAAATTTCAGTTTAAATACACAATTTTATCCTAGTTTGTTGAAATATCAAGCTGGTCTTAATATGATAGATATTATAGATAAGGAAAATATTAATGTGAATGATATTTATATTTTTGAAAATCGAAATAGTTGGTCTCTGAATTTTTATACAAGTAGACTAACACCAGCATTAGACCTATCTGAAGTAGATAGAAATAAAGGAAAATGGCTTTTTATTTACGATAAGGATATAGATAAGTTAAAGTCGGAAAACGTAACTTGGGACAACAGTTATGTTGTGCCTCACTACAGAATTACCAAGTTGAAATTATCTTTTTTAAATCCGAAGACAAGAAATACCGTTTTAAGTAAGGCCTATTTGTTGCATTTGAATTAAGATTGGTTTTTGAATCTCTCGGGAACTTCACAAACAGGAATTGGAACCATTTTGTGCCTATTTGCAAGATGTAGCTTATTGTATATTTTAAAAACTTCTCCTTCACGGCCTATGAAGTCCTTTGCTGATTTTCCATTATTCTTTTGCTCCATGACCCATTCCAACTCTGGGTAAGAGGCACCAATTTGATCTTCATCCGTTCTGTCATCACCCCATAGTCCGTCAGTAGGAGGTGCTACAAGAATGTCATTATTTATTTTCAGGTATTCTGCAAGTTCGTAAACCTCCGTTTTTAACAGATCAGCAATGGGACTCAAATCTACACCACCGTCACCATATTTTGTATAAAATCCAACACCAAAATCTTCCACTTTATTTCCAGTGCCAACTACTAAATAACCATTCATGGCAGCGAAATAATATAAGGAGGTCATACGTAGTCTTGCCCTGGTGTTAGCCAATGACATAAAACGATCTTCTTCATTTTCAACATCTGGGAAAATCATTACCAAGCTATCAAATACCGGAGTTAAATTAACCTTTGCCATACTTACATTAGAAAAAGATTGTTTTAACCATTCTACGTGGTTTATCGCTCTACTAACTTGGTTGTCTGCCTGGTGTATTGGCATCTCTAAACATAGTGTAGGGAAATCAGTCATAGCACAGAGTGTAGAAGTAAGTGCGGAATCAATTCCGCCGGAAACTCCAAGTACAAAACCTTTTGCTTTAGCTTTTACAGCATAACTCTTTAACCAATCCACAATGTGATTTGTTACCTTTTCTGCATTCATATTGAAAGTAATTTTTTAAATTTGCCTGCCACAAAAATATTAAAATTATAGCGAAAATAATTGTTTAACACAACATTGTAATTAATAATCAATGAAATTTAATATTCTTATTATTTTATCAATTTTGAGTGTTCTCAGTTGCTCAAAAGAAGAAAAAACATTCGTTGATGTAAGTAATATACAAACAGAGACAATTGTTAAGCGATTTGATCAAGAATTTTATACGATTCCACGTGAAAATTTAAATGAACTAAAAGCTGAATTTCCGTATCTATTTCCTGAGCCTAATCCAGATAGTGTATGGGTGAACAAGATGAATAATAAGGACGAGCTTGCTCTTTTTAAAGAAGCTCAAAAATTATATTCTGATTTTTCGATGGAGGAGGAGCTATTGGATAATTTATTTAAGCATATAAAATATTATTACCCTCAATTTAAAGAACCTAAAACTATTACTATTCTTACCAATGTGGATTATGAGAATAATGTGATTTTAGCCGATAGTCTATTATTTATTTCATTAGATATTTTTTTGGGAAAGACCAATGAGATATATGCAGATTTTCCTGATTATATAAAACAAAATTACACCAAAGAGCACCTTGTAGTTGCTGTTGCCGAAAAATTCGCACAACAGTTTATCCCTCCGTCTTCTAATAATAATTTGATTTCAAGGATGGTCCAGGAAGGAAAAAAATTAGTTTTAACAGAGGCTTTTCTGCCTGATACTGTTGAACATGAAATAATAGGATATACTGAAGATCAATTATTATGGGCTGATATGAGTGAAACGGAGATCTGGAAATATTTTGTACAAAACGAAATGCTATATAATTCGGATACCAAATTGGCAGAGCGTTTTATTGATGATGCTCCCTTTTCTAAGTTCTTTTTAGAAATTGATCAGGAATCACCGGGAAGAATAGGATCGTGGTTTGGGTGGCAAATCGTTAAGTCCTATCTCAAGAACAACAAAGTTCCTATACAAAGAGTAATGATTATGGATAATGAAGAGATCTTTAATAATTCTAAATATAAACCTAAAAAATAATAATATCAGGATATGAAGTAAGGGCTTAAAACTTATTAAAAGGAGAAGGGCAATATTAAAACTGAAATTTCTATTTATTGATTTTAAAACATTCAAAAATTTATAGCATGGCAATTAAGCATAATTCAGAGATTAAAATTGAAGTAGGTCTCGATGAAAATAAAATTCCTGAAATGATGAAATGGTCTGCTGATGATGGCGGAATAACTAATAAAGAATCAAAGGCCCTCTTACTTTCGGTATGGGATGGCAAAGAAAAAGAAACCTACAAGATAAATCTATGGACCAAAGATATGCCGGTTGATGAGATGAAACAGTTTTTTCATCAAACCTTGGTTTCTATGGCAGATTCGTTTCAACTCGCAACCAATGATGAAAAAATGAGTGCCACTATGCGAGATTTTTGTGACTATTTCGCAGAAAAGTTAGAATTGAAAGGATAATTCGATAAATTGACTTATTTCAATGAATCAGAAGCCTATTTGTTGCTTTTAAATTCTGAAATTGTCTTAATAATAGCCTGATAATCATTCTCATTGTGTACAAAATCTAATTCTGAAACATCAATAATTAAAGTATTTAAATGCTCTCTTGTCTTGATGAAATTGAGATAACCTTTATGAATTTTATCTAAATATTCGGGTTGAATATTTTGCTCATAATCACGTCCGCGGTTTTTAATATTCTCTAACAACCTATCTGTATTTTGGTAGAGATAAACATAAATGTCAGGTTTAGAAATCTCTTTATATAAAATGTCGAACATTTTTCTATACAAATTATATTCCTCCTTTGGTAAGGTAACTTGGGCAAAAATGAGTGATTTAAATATGAAATAATCCGATACTATGAAGTTCTTAAATAGATCAAATTGAGCAATTCCATCTGAAAGTTGATGGTATCTGTCTGCTAAAAAACTCATTTCCAGTGTAAAAGCATAACGTTCATTATCTTGATAGAACTTGGGTAAAAATGCGTTGTCTGCGAAACGCTCTAAAACTAGTTTTGCATTAAAATCGTCACCAATTTTCCTGGCAAGAGATGTTTTGCCAGACCCAATATTTCCTTCTATTGCAATAAAATTAAATTTTTCGACCAAAGAAATTGGCCTGTTTATTTTTAATTCCGTTCGTACAATAGTACCTAAGTCATCACATTCCTGTGTACAGGATGATATTCTCTTTTTTGCAATGGGGTGAATAGTTGTACCCGCTATTTCTTCCAGGGGAACTAAAACAAACTTCCTTTGCAGCATTTTTGGATGAGGCACTTTTAAATCGTTATAAAAAATTATTTCATTATCAAATAATAAGATATCTATATCGATTATTCGATCCTCATAATCAATTGAATTTTTTCTTATCCTACCTAGTTGTTTCTCAACGGCTAGTACTTTTATTAATAAATTTTCAGGATTTAAGTTAGTCGTTAATTTAATACAAATGTTCAAAAAATCTGCACCTTCAAAACCCCATGATTTGGTTTTATAAACAGAGGAAATGGATTTTATATGTCCTATTTTCTCTCCAATTAGATCCACAGCTTTTTGCAGGTTAATTAGCTTCTCACCAGCATTGGTTCCTAGCGATAAATATGTCGTTCTTACTATTCTCATCAATAGGTACAAAGAAAATAAAACAAAAGGATAAAAGTTTATATTTATTCCGCTATTTTTATCAATTGTAACAATTGCATAATATCAACGTCAAATCAGAAAATATATTTATATGACATTTTTAAGAGAATTATTGGCAGTAATTTTAGGTGTTTTCATCTCCTTTTTTATCATGTTTATGGTGATGATAGCCGTTGGAACTGCGATAGGATCTTCGTTTGGCGAAGGGGAAGATATAAAAGTAAAGAAGAATACAATTCTAACACTGAAATTGGATGAAATAATAAAGGATTATGCTCCAAAAAGTAATGACCCCTTTGAAGAAATTCTCGGAATGGGCGAAAAAAAAATGGGATTAAATAACATAATAAACGCCATTGAAAATGCAAAGTATGATGACAATATTATTGGAATTAGCATTGAAGTGAAGCAAATAAGTTCTGGAATTGCCCAAACCCAATCTGTAAGGGACAAATTATTTGAGTTTAAGGAATCGGGTAAATTCATTACTGCATATGCAGATTTTTTTGATCAAAAGAACTATTACTTGAGCTCGGTTGCCGATTCTATATATGTGAATCCCGTTGGAGGTGTTGACCTTAAAGGATTAAGAGCTGAAATGTTATATTTTAAGGACTTTCAGGATAAGTATGGCGTAAAAATGGAAGTTATACGACATGGAAAATATAAAAGTGCTGTGGAACCATTTTTAAGCAACGAAATGAGTGAGGCTAATAGAGAGCAAACTTCAGCATTTTTAAACTCTATCTGGGGAGAATTAGTGGATGATATTGCCGAGAGTAGAAATAAGACTAGTTTTGAAATTAATCAAATTGCAGATGATTTATTGGCTAGAAATCCAAAGCTGGCTATGGATAATAATATAATAACCAATCAGTTATTTAAAGATGAATACGATAAAATACTTAAAGATCTATCAGGAATTTTAAATGATGGCAAACTGAATAAATTAAAGCTCAAGGATTATATCAGTTCTGGGAAGGGGAGAATTCAATCTGTTTCAAAGAATAGAATTGCTGTTGTATATGCTCAGGGTGATATAAGATATGGTAAGGGAGATGAGGAATATATTGGACAGGAACTCATTATAAAAGCACTAAAAAAAGCACGAAGCTCGAGCAATGTTAAAGCAATTGTTTTTAGGGTCAATTCACCGGGGGGGAGTGCACTGGCATCTGACATTATTTGGCGTGAGATCGAATTGACCAAGGAAGAAAAACCTGTAATTGTTTCCATGGGAAATATGGCGACGTCAGGAGGATATTATATCTCCTGTAATGCGGATAGAATTATAGCTGAGCCAACAACCATAACAGGTAGTATAGGCGTGTTTGGGATGTTATTGAATTTTAGTGATTTGGCTAACAAAGTGGGAATTAATTCTGAACAAATAGGCACAAATAAACAATCTTTAGGATACACGCCTTTTGAACCTATATCCGATGAATTTTATGCCGTAACCAAGGAGGGTGTGGAAACAGTTTATACAACTTTTGTGAATAGGGTTGCTCAAGGAAGGAATATGACATTTGAAGAGGTTGATAGTCTTGCACAGGGAAGAGTTTGGACAGGTAAAGAAGCACTTGAGAATGGGTTAGTGGATGAACTAGGTAATTTAGAGTACGCTATTAGAACAGCCGCCGAACTTGCAGAAGTTGAAAATTATAGAGTAAGAAACTATCCGGAATATGAAAAGGAATTTTCGGACTTATTCAAATCATCATCTTTTATAAGTACGAAAAAAGAAAGTTTGTTGAAAGAAGAATTAGGTGAGACCAACTATAATATTTATTCTAGTTTGAAGCAGCTATATCATTTTAAAGGAGTTCAGGCTAGATTACCATATCTGATGGAGATAAAATAGAAAAGAAGATCAATCATACGCATATTCTATAGCTTTCTTAAGCTCTTTATCTCAAATATATAAGGCAGTAAATTAAAGATCAGGCTATTATTGAACGAGCAACTGTTTTACTTCATTTCGATATTTTAAGGGACTTTTTCCTGTGATTTTCTTAAATAACTTACTGAAGTGTGAAAAATTATTGAATCCGCTTTCAAAACATACATCTGTTATGCTCGAATGTGTTTCTGATAATAATTTAGTAGCATGAACAATTCTAAACTCGTTAACAAATTGCGTAAATGTCTTTCCTGTTATTTTTTTGTAATATCTGCAAAATGCAGGCACTGTCATACTAACTATATCGGATACCTCATCAAGAGTTATAGGACGCATAAAGTTTTCTCTAATGAGTTTAAAAATAATATCAATTCGTTCATTATCTTGATGTTTAATCTCAAAAGCATAGCCATCAACATTTAATAAAGCATAGTCTTTTGCGCGCGATAATTCTTTTAAGATGTCAAGGAATTGTGTGATACGGTCTATTCCTTCTAGTTTAATAAGATTTTTAATTTTTGAACCTAATAATAACTTCGTGTCTTTGCCAAACAAAATTCCCATTTTAGCCCTAATAAATAAATTTTTTATGAGGATCATTTCAGGAATATCGAAAAAACTTTCACCTAGAAAATCTTCTTTGAACTGGATAACAGTTTCTGTACCATTCGATGTAAATCTATCTACAAAACCATTATGGGGTAAATTTGCACCAATTAAAATTAATTGGCTATTATTGAAATAGGAAAGGTGATTTCCAATATGTCTTTTCCCCTTCGCTTTATTTACATAAACAAGTTCTATCTCAGGATGAAAATGCCAAAACGGAAGTTTTTCTTCTACTTGCTCGTCGTGAAGCCTTATTGACAATGAGCTCCCAAACTTTGGTAAAATCTTCTCAAATGCAGGTTTGTTGCCAGTCATTTGTGCATATGAATTGGTTGTATTAAACGATCTAAATTGAAGAGCAAAAATATATTATTTTAACCAGATAATATAAAAAAGTTACTAATTGTTGTTAATGTAACATATAAAATAATATTCTTAATAGAAGTATTTTTAGTGATTTAATGTTTTGCATATAGAAGATTTTTAGTTACTTTTCATAAGTAACAAAACTATAATCATATTTATTAGCTTCATCCGCTTTAAAATTTTCTCTAGATCTCTCTTTCCAGATAGTAGTGTCAATTACAGGAAAAAAAGCATCCGCTTCAAACTCATGATGGACAATTGTTAGGTCTAATTTGTCGGCTATTGGCATTGCTAATTTGTAAATTTCGGCGCCACCAAGAATATAAGGGTTTTTATCTTGCCTCGCTTTTTCTAGAGCTTCACCGAGCGAATTTACTACAAGACAATTGTTGGCCTTGTAGTTTTTATTTCGAGTGATAATGATTGTGGTTCTGTTAGGTAAGGGTTTAGCCAAGGACTCAAAGGTCTTTCTGCCCATAATTACATGGTGTCCATTGGTAACTCTTTTAAACCGTTTCAAATCTTCGGGAAGATGCCAAATTAACTTGTTATTCATGCCAAGTGCGTTATTCTTGGCAATTGCTGCAATAATTGTGATCATTAAATTAAGAATTAATTTCTTCCTTGGAGTTATCGGAATTATCAGGAGTGAAGACCCCTTTTTTTTCTAAGCTTTTTTCTAGATTGTCCAATTTTTTTTGATGCTTCTTTATCAAATTTTCAGTTTGAATTCTAATCCATTCTTTACCAAAGAATCGATTTATAACAAAGACATTTATAATGTGAATTGTAAGAACAAATAACCAAATAAAGATTGCCCAAACAAACCAGTCAAGTTCGGGTTTATATTTTATAATTTTATTTAGAACAACAAAAAATACAGACCCAACTAAAAACAGTATAAAATGAAAATATAATCGTTTTTTTTGTTTGGTACGTTTTCTAGCTTTTTCATAGATTTCGTATTGTTCGCTATCTTTCAACATTTATAGATTTAATGGTTTTTCAAAATCAACTATCATCAATTAAGTAATTAAAAAGCCACTAAATTAAAGTCTTTATGTTTAAAATCAAAGGATTTTTTTATTATGCGCTTTCTAATCAATAAATCAAGAAGTAATTCAAGCCTTAATGTATATTTTTTTCTACCGTGAATACTATTGGTATTGTATATCTTACGTTAACAATTTTTTCATTCTGTATTCCTGGAGAAGAATATTTTGGAATCGAATTAATTAGCCTGATCGCTTCCTTTACAAAGGGAGTATACTCACTTCCTTTTGTCTCAACATTTGTTATATTACCTTGTTTATCTACTATAAAAGTTACTGTTATTTCATAATTTCCAACTTCCAGAGAAGTATTTGTTGAAACAGAAGCATCAAAATTATTATCAATATGTTCCATCAATTTTTTATTTGAACATATGTTTTTGCTTGAAGTCGATTTGAATCCTTCACACCCCTTGTAAATAGGAGGATTTTGAGCCATAATAAATTCAACTGGCCTCTCATTCTTAGAATTTCCTTTTTCCTGAGAAAATGCTAAGGTTGAGATTAAAAAAAAGATAAACAATAAGATATTTTTCATCTGCTTAAATTTGATATAAAAATCTTAAACAGATACCAATCCTTTAATGTGAGGATGTGGATCATAGTCGACCAATTCAAAATCCTCAAAGTTAAAATCAAATATATTCTTAACAGAAGGATTCAATTTCATTTTGGGCAGATGTCTTGGTTCTCTAGATAACTGTAAATTAATTTGTTCCATATGATTATTATAGATGTGAGCATCACCAAAAGTATGTACAAAATCGCCATATTCGAGGCCAGAAACCTGAGCAATCATCATAGTTAGTAAGGCATATGAGGCTATATTAAATGGTACTCCTAAAAATATATCAGCACTTCTCTGATATAGCTGGCAGGATAATTTTCCGTCAGCCACATAAAATTGAAAAAATGCATGGCAAGGAGGAAGGGCAGCTTTATTGTTTTTTACATTCTCGGCAAAAGAAATGGAAGTATCAGGCAATACGCTTGGATTCCATGCAGAAACCAGCATGCGTCTGCTATCGGGATTTGATTTTAATGTATCAATTAGTTCAGAGATTTGATCGATACCATCTCCATTCCAATTGCGCCATTGATAACCATAGACTGGACCAAGATCTCCATTCTGATCTGCCCAGGCATCCCATATTTTTACACCATTTTCCTTCAGATAACCAATATTTGTATCACCTTGTAAGAACCAAAGGAGCTCATAAATTATTGATTTTAGATGTAATTTTTTAGTGGTAACCATAGGGAAGCCATCCGCCAGATTAAATCTCATCTGGTGACCAAAGATACTTTTGGTTCCTGTTCCTGTCCTGTCGGTTTTTTCTATTCCGTTATCTCTAACTTCTTTAATTAAATCTAAATACTGCTTCATTTTTGGATTAAAGATTAAAATATTTTTTCGTAAAAGTTGTTTTTTTTCTGTAGCCAAAGATAAATTAATATCAAGAAAATTATAAAAAAGACATATTAATCTTTAAGAAGTTATTAACCTAGATTAACCCCTTAATTTTGATAAATCAACCAATGATCATTCCGGCTATAGTTGCAGAAAGAAGTGATGCAATTGATCCGCCGATCAAAGCTTTCATTCCAAATTCAGACAATGTTTTCCTTTGCCCTGGAGCCAGTGAACCAATTCCTCCGATCTGAATTCCGATGGATGCAAAATTAGCAAACCCACATAGCATATAGGTAGCCATAATAATTGATTTTTCGTAGGACAAATGAACGCTATTTGCTATATTCTTTAATTCGGCAAGTTGAATATAACCCACAAATTCACTTGCTGCCAATTTGATACCTAATAGCTGTCCCATAAGCATCATATCTTCCTTTGCGACACCAATTAACCACATTAATGGCGCGAAAATAGTGCCTAATATAGATTCTAGAGTAAGTTTTGGATAAGGAGTATTTGTCGCCATCCAATCATTAAAGTATGTTATATCTCCAACCCATCCTAAGATTCCATTAATCATAGCAATAAATGCCACAAAAACTAAGAGCATAGCACCAACGTTGACTGCCAATTTTAGCCCTTCCGTGGTACCGTTAGATATAGCATCCAAAATATTTGTTCCAATTTTTTCCGAAGAAACATGTACGTCGGTAATTACTTTTTCAGTTTGGGGATACAATATTTTAGAAATTACAATTGCTCCGGGAGCAGCCATAACCGATGCCGCCAAAAGATGCTTTGCAAATTTTAACCTAAGTACGGGGTCATCACCACCGAGAAATCCAATATAGGCGGCTAATACTGCGCCTGCAACTGTAGCCATTCCCCCAATCATGACCAAAAGCATTTCAGATTTATTCATCTTTTCTAAATATGCTTTTATAAGTAAAGGCGCTTCTGTTTGTCCTAAAAAAATATTTCCAGCGACACTCAAGCTTTCTGCTCCAGAAATTTTTAATGCTTTGGATAGTAACCAGGCCATTCCTTTTACAATTTTTTGGATAAGCCCCAGGTAGAATAAAACCGAGGTTAAGGCTGAAAAAAATATGATAGTTGGTAACACCTGGAATGCAAAAATAAATCCAAAAGTATCCATATCGACAACCAGACCTTCAAAAAGAAATTTACTTCCAGCTCTCGTATAATCTAATACACTAACAAATATTTTACCTACACCTTCAAATCCAGCTTGTATAAATGAAATTTTGAGAACACCAATCGCAATTAATAATTGAAGAGCTAATCCGATTCCTGCTGTTTTCCAATTTATAGCTTTTTTATTTGAACTAAAGAGATAAGCAATAAAAATGAGAGAGATCATCCCTAAAACACCTCTCCAAATTGATGTAAAACTAGAGCCTCCACTCAAAATAATTCCATCAGTAATTTCTTGTGCTTGTCCAGAAAAATAATTGAAAAATAAAAAAGCTATCAGAATTAGTTTTTTCATTTTAATTATTGTTTTCTCGTTTTGAGATCTCATCTCTTAATTTTGCGGCCAATTCGTAGTCTTCATTTGCAACCGCTTTTTCCAATTTATTTTGTAGTTCTTTTAGTGATTCGTCTTTATAAGAAGTAGTTTCCTCCACTACATCCGATACTAAATCTTCCATTTTAAATTTAGATTGTGCTATTTTCGTTTCATCTTTTATTTTAAGAATAACCCCGGCTTTGTCTAATATATTTTCAAATGTAAAAATGGGTGCGTTAAATCTTGTAGCTAGAGCAATAGCATCTGAAGTTCTAGCATCTATTATTTCTTCAATTTTATCACATTCACATATCAAACTGGAATAGAATACGCCATCCACTAATTTATGAATGATCACCTGTTTTACAATGATGTTAAATCTATCAGCAAAGCTTTTGAATAAATCGTGAGTAAGAGGTCGTGGTGGTTTAATCTCTTTCTCCAATGCAATAGCAATTGATTGTGCTTCAAAGGCTCCAATTATAATAGGTAATGTTCGTTCTCCCTCTACTTCACTTAAAACTAGTGCATATGCCCCACTTTGTGTTTGGCTATAGGAGATGCCTTTAATATTTAAACGTACTAAACTCACTATTTAAGATAAAATTTGTTCATAATTTTAATCGTAATAATATAAAGATAAGAAAATAGAAATTAACTCTTATCAAAAAAGGCCCCCAAAATTAAGGACTTATTTCATCCAAAAATTCAGATAGCCTTTACCTGGCACAATTTAATAAAATTAAGTGGTTTTATTGATTACTTTTAAATTCTTTTAATTTTTCTGTTAATACAGGAACAACTTCAAACGCATCTCCAACAATGCCATAATCAGCAGCTTTAAAAAATGGAGCTTCGGCGTCAATATTAATAACAACCTTTACTTTTGAGGCATTTACACCTGCTAAATGTTGGATAGCTCCTGATATACCAATAGCAACATATAAGTTAGAGGAGACTGGCTTTCCCGTTTGACCAACATGTTCACTATGTGGTCTCCACTCCATATCCGAAACTGGTTTGGAACAAGCCGTGGCAGCTCCTAATACATCAGCAAGATCTTCAATTATACCCCAATTCTCTGGCCCCTTCAAACCTCTTCCGCCTGATACCACTATATCCGCATCGGCAATTGTAACCTTTCCGGTTGTTTTATCAATAGAATTAGAAATTACTCCGCTTTGAACCAGAGATGGAGAAAATTCTTCAACGTTCCCCTCCACCTTGGATTCTTTTAAACCAAAGGAATTTTTAGCTAATCCAACTACTTTTATTTCAGTTTTTATTTCTGTGAAATTGAATGCTTTGTTGGAAAATGCATTTCGTTTTACGACAAACGGACTATTGCTAATTGGCAAGTCTACAACGTTTGATGCGTATCCGGCATTTAAATCCGCAGCTACTATTGGGGCTATACTCAATCCATCAGCACTAGAGTCAATAACCACAACAGATGAGTTTTCCTTAACGGTTGCCTTTTGAATAATGTTAGCTATAATTTTAGGATTTAAGCTTTTGATAGATTTGTTTTTCATGGCTAAGACCTTCTCGGCACCATATGTATATAATTCTGTAGAATCTAATGCATTCAAGGTAAGAACAACGAGATTTGTTCCTAACTGTTCGGCTAATTTTTTCCCATAGGAGGTAACTTCTAAGGCAACTTTTTTAAATTTTCCTTCTGAGGATTCGGCATATACTAAAACTGACATATAGATGTTTTTAAATTTTTTCTGAAATTATTTCAGAAACTGTTTATTGTTGTAATCCTAAAATTTAATTCAGGGGCTGTTTAAATTATAATTCTTTTACCATCCCGAATCAATTTCGGAATTATCTAATCACATATTAAATCACTTTTGCTTCATTGTGCAACAACGAGATCAACTCATCTAGGTTCTCTTTATCTACTATTTTACAAGGACCTTTTGGTTTGGGTTTTTCAAATTTTACGGATTCTGTTGTCGGATCAAAATCAATTGGACTTACAACCGCTAATGGTTTTTTACGTGCCATCATGATTCCTCTCATATTTGGTATTCGTAGATCTTTTTCCTCAACCAACCCTTTTTGACCACCAATAATTAAAGGAAGATCGGCAGATAGAACTTCCTTACCTCCATCAATTTCACGAATTATTGTAGCCTTTGTATCTTCAATTTCAAGGCCAACACAGGCATTAACAAAGTTATAATCTAAGATAGCTGAGATCATTCCGGGAACCATACCTCCATTATAATCAATGGACTCTTTTCCGGCTAATATTAAATCATAATTACCATTTTTAATAACTTGTGCTAACTGTTTCGCAACAAAAAAACCATCTACTGGATCGGCATCAACTCTAATGGCATCGTCTGCCCCAATAGCTAAAGTTTTACGAAGTGTTGGCTCGGTTGTATTATTCCCAACATTAACAACGGTAACTGTTGCGCCTTGTTTTTCCTTAAACCACATAGCACGAGTTAGTGCAAATTCATCGTAAGGATTGATTACAAATTGGACCCCATTCGTGTCAAATTTACTATCACTATCCTTAAAATTTATTTTTGACGTTGTGTCTGGAACATGACTGATACAAACTAAAATCTTCATTTCTATAAGTTGAATTAGTTAATCTATTTTCTCTGAGCGAAGTTAATAAATAAATTCAATATACTATGCGCGCATAATATTTTTTTTAGTACTGTATTATTATTAATAATATATTGCTTGGCAAAGATATTTAACTTCGTTTCTACTAGCCTGAAAAAATGTGGTATATCTATAATATGAAATTCAAGTAAAATATTTATTTTTGCATACCTTTTAAAATAACACATGTAATGAGCATGCTAATGTTTCTCTTAGGAGGAAATAATTTTTAGCGAAATGCATGTTACCAATAGAAACTATATTATTAACAAATGAAAGTAATACAATTTAGAGAAGCGATAGCCGAAGCAATGAGCGAAGAGATGCGTAGAGACAAGTCTGTCTTCTTAATGGGGGAAGAAGTAGCTGAGTACAATGGCGCATATAAGGCATCTAAAGGTATGTTAGATGAATTTGGTGCTAAGAGAGTGATTGATACACCTATTTCTGAGTTAGGGTTCTCGGGCATTGCCGTTGGTTCTGCCATGAATGGAAATAGGCCGATAGTTGAGTATATGACATTTAATTTCTCGCTAGTTGGTATTGATCAAATTATTAATAATGCAGCAAAGATTCGTCAAATGTCAGGTGGGCAGTTTAATTGCCCAATTGTCTTTAGAGGTCCAACCGGTTCCGCCGGTCAATTAGGTGCAACACATTCTCAAGCTTTTGAAAATTGGTTTGCAAATACACCTGGTTTGAAAGTAATCGTTCCGTCAAACCCATATGACGCCAAAGGTCTTCTTAAAGCGGCAATACGTGATGATGATCCAGTAATATTTATGGAGTCTGAACAAATGTACGGTGATAAAGGCGAAGTGCCTGACGGTGAATATATTTTACCAATTGGTGTAGCCGACATTAAACGAGAAGGTTCTGACGTTACAATAGTATCATTTGGTAAAATTATAAAAGAAGCATATAAAGCTGCAGATATTTTAGAAAAAGAAGGAATTTCTCTTGAAATAATTGATTTACGAACTGTAAAACCAATGGATCATGAGGCAATATTAACCTCGGTAAAAAAAACAAATAGGCTAGTTATTTTAGAAGAGGCATGGCCTTTTGCCAGTGTGGCCTCAGAAATAACCTATCAAGTGCAGGACCAGGCATTTGATTATTTAGATGCACCAATTCAGAGAATCACAACTGCTGATACTCCAGCTCCATTTTCACCTGTATTATTGGAAGCGTGGTTACCTAATGCCAATGATGTGGTTAATGCAGTAAAGAAAGTTATGTATATTTAATACTACTAATATTTTTAGATGTAGAGCCGATTGAAAATATCAATCGGCTTTTTTTGTGATTTTTTTATTTGGTGTAATATTATTAGTATATATCGACAAAAATATTTTACTAAAATTAAATTAAAGACTTATATTTACATATTAAGATAGTATGAATAGTGAGTTTATAATGAATTTATAATATT
>Ga0209633_10000531_pt1 | contig 43873 bp, 40 predicted proteins | sample Cruoilmetagenom1_FD_187290 | JGI IMG/M metagenome (GOLD analysis project Ga0209633, IMG submission 187290) | Oil polluted marine microbial communities from Coal Oil Point, Santa Barbara, California, USA - Sample 1 (SPAdes) (version 2) | ecosystem: Environmental > Aquatic > Marine > Oil seeps ...
AATGCCGTTTGCGTCAAAATATTGGCTAAACCATAGGCATTCCCTTTATATGAATTGTAATCCTTAATAAAATCATTTACACAATAAGATTCTTTAAAAAGTATCTGGCTCTTTACCTCTTGATTCGTTATTAATTCAAATCGTTCTATAATTTGATCAAAATAGTTGGCGCGAATTTCAGGCGTATCTTCAATACCCGGTGCAAGAGGAATTAAAAAAATACCTGCTTCTTTCCCTTCAGGTGCGAAAGTTTTGTCAGTTACACTGGGAAAACTTCCATAAAAAAGTGGTTTTTTAGGCCAGGATGGACGATCATAAATTTCCTTTGCATGTTCTTCAAAATCAGCATCAAAAAATAATGTATGATGTGATACATTGGTGAGTTTTTTATCAAATGCAACGTAAAATAATAAAGAGGAGGGTGCGAAGGTTTTTTTTGACCAATATTTTTTTGAATACTGTCTATAAGAAACCTCTAATAAACTTTCTGTATGGTGGTAATCAGCACCACTTAAAATAATATCAGCCGATAAAAATTCGTTCCCTGTAAATACACCAATTGCTTTGCCTTTTTCTACCTCAATTTTATTGACATTCTCATTTGTTCGTATAATTACGCCTAGACTGGTTGCTAGACTTGACATGGCTTTGACTACTTCATACATACCTCCTTTTGGATGCCAGGTACCTAGTCCAAAATCAGCATAATTCATAAAGTTGTAAAAAGAAGGGGTATCACTAGGCTTTGCACCAAGAAATAATACCGGAAATTCAAGGACCTGAATTAACCTTTTACTCCTTATCTTTTTACGTATTTGTGTAGAAATACTGGTAAAAAATTGATGCGCCCGCTTCGCTGTGACTGGTGTGATCAGTTCAAAGAATGACTCGCCTGGTTTGTAAACCAAATCTTTAATAGCCACTTCGTAATTGAACATGGCGCTTTTGATAAAATCCTTGAGATATTTTGAGCTTCCCGGTTCAGTCTTTTCAAAAATTTCAAAAATATCTGTCAAGTTATCAGGTATAGTAATTGAATCGAGCTCATCAAAATATACCTCATATGCCGGACTTAGTTTTTCTAATGAGTAGTAATCTGTGGGTTTTCTATCAAAATCACTAAAAAAACGTTCAAATACATCTGGCATCCAATACCAAGTAGGGCCAATATCGAATTTAAAACCATCTTTCTTTAAGACTCTTGCTCTACCTCCAACAGTACTATTTTTTTCCAGAATAGTCACATAATAACCCGCCTGTGCCAGATAGCACGCAGCAGATAAAGAAGAGAAACCTGAACCTATTATGAGTATTTTATTTTTCATATTGTTTAACAAATATAATTATTTATTAAACAAAATAAAAGTGTTTATCGAAAATTATAAAACATTTAACATTTCGGGGATCGATGAAAACACCGAAATTTGATCAAAATCATTCTTAGTAGTATATGCTACTGCTTTTCTTCCCAGAAAAGAAAATTGGTTTTTTGTATCTTTTAATAATTCTTCATAAACTTCTTCAAGATAACCATCTATGTCATCATCATTTGGCTGAACCGTGAAATATGAGATAAAATGTATTTTGGGATATATTAACTTAATGTCTGTTATATGGTCTATTGAAATATTATGACCTAAATATATCGTGTGATAATTACGGAGCAGCAATTCATAATTCAAATATAATAGACCCAATGAATGAATTTCATTGACTGGTAAGTACAATACAAAAACAGTATCACTATTATCAAAATTTAAAGATTGGTGCCTTTCTATATTAGATTGTATTTTTTGAATAATTAAATTTGATATAAAGTGTTCATGAACAGGCTTTAAGGACTTTGTTTGCCATAAGAACCCTATATGATCCAATAAGGGTATAAAAACTTCCAAAAAAATTTCTCTAAAAGATTTATAGGCTAATAGTTTATTATAAGTGTCATTGAATAAAACTATATCAAAAGTAAGCATTGCCACTTTAAAAGAATTCAAAATTCCCTCCTCCATAGCTTTATCAGACACCAACTCTTTTGCTTTTAAAAATATGGTGGGTTCAGAAAACTCTGCAATTTTTGAAATTTTAAAACCATTTTTATACAATAAATTGATGTTTAATAATTTTAAAAAATTATCAGAATCATAATACCTAATATTAGTATCGGTTCTACTTGGCTTTAATAGGCCATATCTCTTTTCCCATATTCTTATAGTATGAGACTTGATACCTGTGAAATTTTCTAAATCTTTAATAGAAAATCTTGTTTTTATATTGTTCAACATAAAATTGGGTTTATTAAACAAATATACTTCTTTTTTTAATAGTATATAAAATAAATTTACCTCAACTTATACCTATATTGTAACAAATAGTAACTTTGACCTACTTATCTATTGAAACCAACCAAACATTGACAAAAGAACTAGAACATAAATTTGTATTAGATTTAGAACAAAATCAAAATATTGTACATAAAGTATGTAGAATTTACACGAACAATCAAGATGCACATAATGATCTGTTCCAAGAAATATCTATACAATTATGGAAGGCTTATCCTAAATTTAGAGGGGAATCTAAATTTAGTACCTGGATGTACAGAGTTGCGTTAAACACGGCTATAACCCTTTATAGAAAATCTAAAAGATCAATCAAAACACAAGATTTTGATTCAGTTTTATTTAAAGTCGAATCAACTGATTATGATGACATTGAAGAAGAACAGTTGAAAATACTATACAAAACCATCCATCATTTATCGGATATTGAAAAGGCACTAGTGTTTTTATATTTAGAAGATAAAAATTATAAAGAAATTGCTGAGACTATGGGTATTACTGAAGTAAATGCAAGGGTGAAAATGAATAGAGTAAAAAATAAGTTGAGAAATATACTAAATCCGTAAACTATGGATCAATTAGAATTATTAAAAAAAGATTGGAAGAAGCAAGAAGGTTCACTCCCAAAATTATCAAAGGAAGCGTTATCAAACCTTATTCATAAAAAATCATCTTCCATTGTAAAATGGATATTTATAATTAGTGTATTGGAACTTGTTGTCCCTCAATTAGCCTATCTTTTTATAGATTATGATGAAACATCTGATTTTACCAGGGAATTAGGTTTGTCCAACTTTTTCACAATATTTTCAGTAATTTTTTATTTGGTTATATTCTATTTTATATTTAGATTCTATAAAAATTACAAAACTATTTCTGCTAATTCTAATCCGAAAGAATTAATGCAAAATATTATAAAAACAAGGAAAACAGTTAAATATTATATTTGGTTTAATTTAGCATTGGTACCTATTCTCTCAATAATTTTACTGTATAAGGCATTTAATTCTGCTGAATTTTTAGAAAAAATACCATCAGATACCAATATGATTGCCGTGTGGTTAATTGCTTTGATGTTCGTGGGTATTCTGGTTGCACTGGTTTGGTTATTTTACAGGCTTATTTATGGTATATTATTGAATAAACTTGAACATAACTATAAGGAACTAATGAGTAATGGAGTTGAGTAATTATAAAATATCTAAACTTCCTTTTCCTTCTCTTATAATTTCAATTTCATCAGTAGATAAGTCTATGATGGTAGAAGGTTGATTACCGCCATAACCACCATCAATTACTATATCTACTAAATTTTGCCACTTTTCAAAAATTAATTCAGGATCTGTTGTATATTCAATTACATCATCTTCATCATAAATTGAAGTTGAAACAATAGGATTGCCCAAAACTTTTACAATTTCTCTGGCAATATTATTGTCTGGAATTCTAATGCCTACGGTTTTTTTATTTTTAAATGCTTTTGGTAGTTTATTATTACCCGGCAATATAAACGTATACGCGCCGGGTAATGCTCTTCTTAAAATTTTATAAGTAGGTGTATTTATTTGTTTAACATAATCTGACAAATTGCTTAAATCTTTACATACAAAAGAAAAATTAGCCTTTTCCAATTTTATATTCTTGATTCTGGCAATTTTCTCTAAGGCTTTAGTATTAGTAATATCACATCCTAAACCATAAACCGTATCTGTAGGATATATAATTAAACCACCTTTTCTTAGAACATCAACAACTTTATCAATCTCTTTCGGATTAGGATTCTCATTATATATTTTAATAAATTTTGCCATATTACATCTTATAATGTAAAGTTAGCAAATATTTATATTAAGCATTGACTATTAACCTAAATCCTTCACCATGAATATTCACAATTTCTACACTAGAATCTTCTTTTAAATACTTACGTAATTTAGCAATATATACGTCCATACTTCGAGATGTAAAATAATTATCATCCCTCCATATTTTAGTAAGTGCCAATTCTCTAGGCATTAGATCATTTATATGTAACGTCAACATTTTAAGTAATTTATTTTCTTTAGGTGATAATTTTCGAGGTTCACCACCATCAAAAGACAAATGTCTTAATTTAGAGTTCAAATGGAATTTACCAACTTGAAATTCATGTTGATCATCATCTGTACTTACGTCTTTTTCTTTACGTTGAAGAATGGCTTTAATTTTATAAAGCAACACTTCAGAATCAAACGGTTTATTTAAATAATCATCAGCACCAACTTCATAACCTTTTAAAACATCTTCCTTCATTGTTTTGGCCGTTAAAAATATTATTGGAATATCTTTATTAGTAGCTCTAATGTCTTTGGCTAATGAAAAACCATCTTTTCTGGGCATCATTACATCTAAAATACAGATGTCAAAATCATCATTTTTAAACATTATCAATCCTTCTAATCCGTCTTTAGCATGTGAAACGGAATAATCATTTAGCATTAAATAGTCTTTTAAAACTGTGCCAAAATTTGGATCATCTTCTACTAGCAATATTTTCTTATTTGTCATAATTAAATGTATTAAATTAAAGGTAGTTTTATTGTAAAAGTACTTCCTTTGCCTTTTTCACTTTCAACATAAACACTTCCGTGATTATGTTCTACTATTTTCTTTACATAGGATAAACCTAAGCCATGACCTTTAACGTCATGAATATTTCCTTTTTGTTCTCTATAAAATTTGTCAAAAACATGTTTCTGAACATTTTTATTCATCCCAATACCCTGATCTTTTATTTTTAAAATAATATTATTACCTGCATTTTCTGTATGAATATCGATACTTGGAGCTTCATTCGTATATTTTATTGCATTGTCTAACATATTTACTATTACGTTGGTAAAATGAAACTTGCTCACCATTACTTCACTTTGTAATGCTTCCAAATGTTTATTTATATAGCCTCCTTTATCTTTTACTATCAAATCTACATGTGTGATTGCATCCTGAATAATATCATGTAAATCAGCCACTTCAATTGTCAGGTCTAATTGATTCTTTTCTAACCTTGAAATCCTCAACACATTTTCTACTTGCCCATGCATCCGTTTATTCTCTTCTCTAATCATTTCGGTATAACGCAACACCTTTTCTTTATCGTCAATAATTTTAGGGTTCTTTATGGCATCAAGAGCTAGATTTATGGTTGCAATTGGTGTTTTAAACTCATGGGTCATATTATTTATGAAATCTGTTTTAATCTCAGAAATTTGCTTTTGTTTTAATAATTGATAGAGGGCACTGGCAAAGGACAAAATTATAATAAGAACAAAAATTGCCGACAGTGCTAAAATATTGGCTATGCTTGCTAAAATGTATTCATTCTTTTCAGGAAAGCTAACATATAACTGATAGTTACTGTCTCCTTTATCATTTGCAAATAATGGAACTTGATAACTTTTCCCTTTTTCTTTTTTAAACTTTCTAGATCTTACTTTAGTTGCTAAACCGTCACCAAATACACCAAATTCAAAATCAGTTTCAACTCCTCTTTCTCGTAATTCATTATCAAGATTCAGCGTGATCTCATTAATACTAATACGATCATAAATTGGCCGATTTGAGGCAATTTCTTTAAAATAATTTTCAAACAGTACACTTTCTATTTTACTTAACCTTCCTATTTCATAAATACGCTCTTCAGGTGAAGTTTCTGTATAATCTTTGCTGAAATTTTTTATCTTACTTATCTCCTTCGATTTCTCGCTAAAAAAGGTTTTTAATGTCAAAGAATCATTCCCAAATAATGGAATAGATGAATTATAATCGTTTTCTAATATACTTTGCCTAAATGAAAATATTTCCTTTTTTACAGTGTCTATTTTTTGAAAATAGAAATCTCTTTTCCTAGCTGTGGTTGATTGTACAGCGCTATCAATAATAGGCGTAAACTCCTTCAAATAATCATTAATTTCTCTTTCATTTATACTCTCAGATACATTAGCTAAAGCAAATCTCACGTCATTTGTAAACTGTTTTTCACGTATTTCAACGGTATTATTAATCCAATAAATTTGAACTGTAATTATACCTATTAAGGCAATACTCATCAATACTATTAAGAGTATGAAAACCCGTTTACTCATTTAAACAAAATTAATTTAACTAATTAGATATTTGAATTGATTTAACTAATATTAACTAAAATAGTGCTTATTTAACAATTCTTTAAGAATTATCTTGCTTCATCTTAATTTTTAAGAATTTTTTATGAAGTTCTTTTACTTTTCCTTTTGTGTCCTGTAGATTGATATTATCAATAACAAAATCTGATGATTTAATTTTCTTGGCATCATCCCATTGGTTATTGATTCTAGCTAAAATAGCCTCTTTTGTAGTTGTATCTCTTTTGAGGATTCGATCTATCCTAACATCTATAGGTGAGGTAACTGTAATTACATAATCAAAATTTGAAGCAGATTCGTTTTCAAATAATATGGCGTTTTCCTGAATAATATAGTCTGCTTTTTGCTTTTTCACCCATTTTGAAAAATGCTTAGCTATTTCAGGATGAACAATATTATTAATGATACTCAATTTATTCTTGTCTTTAAATACTATTTCGGCCAAATATGCCCTATTTAACTCCCCATCATTGAATGCTTCTTCTCCAAATGCACTGATCAATTTCTTCTTTATTTTTTTTGATGAGTTCATTAGTTCTTTTGCCTCATTATCCGCAAAATAAACCGGTACTCCTAATTCAATAAAGTAATTAGCGACCGTGGTCTTACCGCTTCCAATTCCTCCTGTTAGCCCAATTTTAATCATTTCTTTATTAAATATTCTATTTGGTTTGGCACTATTTTAATTTCTGAAATCATTGTAGGCATAGAAATTACTTCTGGAATAAGATAAGTTAATCCGTCTTTAACAGTTCTGTTATAATCACAGCTAATTCTAAAATCATTTTTATTAATCTTATTATAATCCGACAATCCTACTTGAAAGATAACCTCTACGACATCAGGAAAAGTAGTAATATCGTAATTTTGGGGTAGGTTTTTAATTGTAAAAGGGAGTTTCAGACTTGCCTCAGTAAATTTTTCAACAACTCCGGTAACCATAACTTCGTCAACTTCGTATTTAACCTTAGTATTATTATTAATAGTTATAATTGGAATTTTTAATTCAATTGATGTATTGACATCTGTTAAGCTTATGGCTTCAGTTTTTATTTCAACAATTGAATCTAAAATGGTTTCCGGTCCAGATATAGAAATAATGTTTGGTTCTATTTTTAAATCTCCCAATAAATTATAACCTGATTGATATTGAATATTAATATCAGGAATTACACGTACTTTTTTAGTCTTACTCTTTCCTAATTGATAGTATAACGTGTCTGGTTGTACTAGAAGTACTTCAACATCTGAAGCCACTTGTTGTTGAAGTTGCGGTAACAATTCATTTGCCAATTGATAGTAAACCAACCCTCTTTTCCTTTTAACAGAATAAAGATCAACATTAACATCTCTTTTATTAAGATGATATTTTATTAAATTAAATCCGTGTGTTTTAACGGTAACTTCTAGCCTTTTCTCTGGTTCTACTTGTAATATTTTCCCTTCAGGTAAATTGATATAATCTACATTGAACTGAACAACATCTGTATATTCTTTAGATAATTTGATAAGCATCCAAAATAAAAATGAAATTGCCAAAAACACCAACAACATTTTAGCTTTTCTATCCTTCTGCGAGTGACTTGGTTTTTTATCCATTTTTAGAGTCATTAAACTACATTTTAAATTAGATTTTCACACCAATGATCTCTTTTAATTAAGAGCATACCTTTAAATCTGTTACCTCAAAGTTTCTTACTCAGAAATACTTTTCTAATTTAAATAAAAAAAGTGAGTTCTAACCTAATAAAACTCACTTCATTATTTTATATAAAAGGTTATTTACTTACTGCTGGGCTAAGGTACTTCTTGCTCAATTCCATAGATATGGCAGAGCGTTCGAATTTAATTTTTCCTGCTCCTGTTTCAATGACACAAATGGCATCATTCAGTTCAACTATTTTACCGTGAATACCGCTCGTAGTAACTACTTTGGCACCTTTTTTTATTGTAGATTGAAATTCTTTTTCCTTTTTTTGCTTTCTAATTTGTGGTCTTATCATAAAAAGATAAACAACCAATAACATTAACGGAATCATAATGAAATTACCTATTCCACTTCCTCCTGTCTGTAAAAATATTGTTTGAAACATATTCAATTCTTTATTAACTATTAGTTTTTTGTTTTGGTGTAACCTGTGCTTTAATTACCACGATTTCTTTACCTTGAGGAGTATTGGTGGTTAGTGTAACTGTCTTTCTTTGATTATTTGGTTTTCCAGCCGAGTTAAACTTTACCTTAATTTCACTTTCACCTCCTACTGCAATTGGTTCTTTAGGCCATTCTGGTACCGTACAACCACAAGTTGCTGAAGCATTAGTTATAATTAACTGTGATTTACCAGTATTTTTAAAACTGAATATCGTTTCAACTACATCACCTTCATTGATAACTCCAAAATCATGTTCTGTTTTTGAAAAAGTAATGGCAGCCGCCCCTTCTGTTATACTATAATCTCTTTCTTTAGCAATTTCCAACTTTTCTTTATCAATTTTATTAGCAATATTTTCTTTGCACGATACAATCAAAAACGCCATTAAAACAGATGTTAATATTAATTTTTTCATTTAAGTTTTATTTAGTTTGTAAAAATATAAAATATTATAGTAAACCACGTCCAATTTTTTGAATTCTCTTTGCACTTGTAAACTCTTTCAATAATTTGTCTAAAACACCATTGATAAAAAAGCCGCTTTTAACTGTAGAATAATCTTTAGCTATTTCTATATATTCATTAATAGTCACTCTGGTAGGAATAGATGGAAAATAGACAAATTCAATCAAAGCCATTTTCATTAAAATAAAATCAACTTCGGCAATTCTATCTGTATCCCAATTTGGTGTCATTTTATCAATTTCTTTACTAAATTCAGTATGATGTAGGGCTGATTTTTTAAAGAGTTCAATCGTAAATTTTTCATCATCTTCATCCTTGTATAAGTTCTCTTGACTAAAAATTGTATCAGAATTAATTTTTTTAAGGTTTTTAAGAATCCAGGTATTCACAAACGGAATATCATCGACCCAGCTTAATTTTTTACCTTCAAAATAATCAAATAATTTTTCATTGGGTGCAATTATTTCCGTGTAAATATCATTTATAAATGCTAGTTCTTCCTTATAAGATTTGTCATCTTTAGCATTTACATAGTTACTGTAAATATCACTCTTTTTAATTGCATCAAATATCAATCTAACATATTCATTATCCTCTTTCCAATTTAATAGTTTATGGTCTTTGATATATGCATGTAACGAACTATTCTCATTTAGGTCTCGTAACCATTTATTATCAATAAATTTTCGACTAGGATTTATCTCATCTGACGTTGCTAAGTATTTTTTCTTTCCAATCTCTTGATGTTCTTCAGCTAAATTCCTAATTTCAATAAACAAACTAAGCATCAGGATATATAGATCATAGATACTAATAATACTGAATTTTAAAAATTTTTCTTCTCTATCTAAGTCATCACTTTTAGATTGAATTATTGCATAAATAGATTGCATTACTTTTACTCTAATATGTCTTCTATTTAGCATGATGGAATATTGTCATTTTAAATAAATTATAAATTTCAAATTTGTATACTATTAAACCTGTTGCTATATACGTACTATAATCTTAATCATGTATCTTCGCAATTATAAAAAAATCGCTGCAAAGTTAAAGTATTAGTAAGTGGTGACAAAATATAAATTACCAATAAATTAATTTAAGAAATTATTAACTCGAACGAACTTATTATATTTTTTTTATTTCTTATTATCGTTAAAAATTAAATCATTCTTGAAAGCCTTACGTTATTTAAATAAATTTTTCTTCAAGTATAAATATCGCCTAATTATAGGTGTTGTTTGTACCATAATTGCCAGAATTCTGTCCCTTTTTACACCAAGATTAATTGGTAAATCATTAAATGTTGTTGAAAAATATATTAATGGTGATATTTCTGATTTAGAAATTGTCAAAAACAAGTTATTGCTAAATATACTGATGATCTTGGGTGCTGTTTTACTTTCCGGTTTCTTTACATTTTTAATGCGTCAAACCATTATTAATATGTCTCGGTACATAGAATTCGATCTCAAAAATGAAATTTTTCAGCAATACGAGAAACTTTCATTGAATTTCTATAAAAAAAATAGAACGGGAGATCTAATGAATAGGATTAGTGAAGATGTTGGAAAAGTGAGAATGTATTTTGGACCGGCAATTATGTATACCATTAACATGATAACACTTTTTGTAATTGTAATTTCATACATGTTACAAATCGACACCACACTTACGCTGTTTACATTATTGCCATTACCAATATTATCTATCTCAATTTACATTTTGAGTAGAGTCATAAATGAACGTAGTAGAATTGTCCAGGAATATTTATCAAAATTAACCACTTTTTCTCAAGAATTTTTTTCAGGAATCAGCGTGATAAAAGCATACGGAATTGAAAAGTATTCTTTTAATGATTTTGATAAAATAGCTAATGAAAGTAAAGAAAAGAACATATCCTTATATAAGGCACAGGCATTATTTTTCCCATTAATGATATTACTTATTGGTGCTAGTAATATATTAGTGATCTATGTTGGAGGTATGCGCTATATTAATGGTATCATCAGCTTTGGAGTGATTGCCGAATTTATTATTTACGTAAATATGCTTACTTGGCCGGTAGCAGTAGTTGGTTGGGTAACATCAATTGTACAACAAGCTGAGGCTTCTCAAAAGCGAATAAATGAATTTTTAGAAGTAGTTCCTGAAGTTATTAATCAAACAGATGAAGTGTCAGTAGTTGAGGGAAAAATTGAATTTAGAAATGTTTCTTTTACTTATGATGATACAAACATCACTGCTTTAAAAAATATTGATTTTACAATTGAAAAAGGTAAGACGCTTGCTATTTTAGGAAAAACCGGTTCAGGAAAATCTACCATTGCCGGTTTAATGGCCAGATTATATGATATTAAAAATGGTGAAATATTAATTGACAATAAACCAATTAAAAAAATAAATTTAAACAATTTACGAGGAAGCATCGGGTTTGTCCCCCAAGAAGCATTTTTATTTTCTGACACTATAAAAAACAATATCAAATTTGGTAATGTTGAAGCCGTTGATGAAGTAATTATAAATGCTGCCAAAAACGCACATATACATGACAATATTGAAGGTTTTACAAATGCATACGACACTTTTGTAGGCGAAAGAGGAGTAACTTTATCTGGTGGACAAAAACAGCGAATCTCTATTGCAAGAGCAATTATCAAGGAACCTCATATACTTATATTTGATGATTGCTTATCTGCTGTTGATACCGAAACTGAAGAAATAATTCTCAATAATTTAAATGCCATAAGTAAGGATAAAACGACCATAATTATTAGTCACAGAGTATCATCAGTAAAGCATGCCGATAAAATTTTAGTTCTTGATGAGGGAATTATAATTCAAAAAGGGACACATGCTGAATTGTCAAATAAAACAGGTTTTTATCAAAATCTTTATAACCAACAACTTACAGAACAAATATCTCATGAATAAAAAATTCATTTTAAAAAGAAAATAAATAAAATATTGTCCAAGTCATTTATTTTTATAGATTTGTGTCTAATACAAAATTTAAGATTAATAAAAGGTGAGAATATTATGAGTGAAAAAGAATTTATAGAACAAGAAGAAATCTTTTCTCAAGTGTTAAGAGCAGGAAGAAGAACCTATTTTTTTGATGTAAGAGCAACAAAAGCCGGTGATTATTATTTAACTGTTACAGAAAGTAAAAAATTTACTCATGATGATGGTTCATTTCATTATAAAAAACACAAAATTTACTTATATAAAGAGGATTTTAATGAATTCAATGAAATGCTCGCAAAAGCAACTAATTATATAATTGAAGAAAAAGGTGAAGAAGTTATTTCTGATCGCCATCAAAAAGATTATCAAAAGCCAAGTGAAGAAGTTATTGCAGAAACTAAATCTACTGATAGCTTTACTGATGTAGAATTTGACGATATATAAACATTACTAACTCAAAAGTAAAACCGTTCATCTAAACTTTTAGATTGGACGGTTTTTTTATATCTTTACTTCAAATTAACCCTTAAGTTCTACCCTGCGTTTTTTATAATTATTTACTCACTCAGACGACCAATATTAAGGAAATATCAATATCTAAATCAATTCAAATGAAGAAATTATCTTGGCTGTTTGTTTTTATTAGCATTTCAACCATTGTTGCCCAACAAAAAATCGATTTAAATTATTATTTACCTCAAGACATTTCGTATAATACAGCTATTCCTACTCCTGAAAGCATCTTAGGATTCCAAGTAGGTGAATGGCATACATCTCATGATAAATTGGTGGAATACCTGAAAATTTTAGCTAAATCTTCTGATAGAATATCTATTGAAAATAGAGGTACCACTTATGAAGGCAGGCCACTGTTATTATTGACAATAACATCTCCGAAAAATCATCAAAATATTGAATCAATTAGAACGGAACATTTAAAATTGTCAGATGTTGCTGTTTCATCTTCAATAAATACTAAAGAATTGCCTTTAGTAATATATCAAGGGTTTTCAATTCATGGTAACGAAGCTAGTGGAGCAAATGCAGGATTATTAGTTGCTTATTATTTAGCTGCAGCTCAAGGTGATTATATAAACGAATTATTGAACAATACCATTATCCTTTTTGATCCATCTTATAATCCTGATGGATTGAATCGCTTTGCTTCTTGGGTTAACACACATAAAAGCCAGAATTTAAGTACAGATAATAGCGACAGGGAATATAATGAAGCCTGGCCAGGTGGTAGAACCAATCATTATTGGTTTGATATGAATAGAGACTGGCTGGTTTCTCAGTTACCGGAATCGCAAGCTCGAATTAAGAGTTTTCATCAATGGAAGCCAAATATTTTAACTGACCATCATGAGATGGGTACAAATTCAAGTTTCTTTTTTCAACCTGGAATTCCAACAAGAACACACCCACTTACACCTATCTTAAATCAAAAATTAACGAAAGAAATTGGTAATTATCACGCCAAAGCTTTTGACAAAATTGGATCATTGTATTATACCGAAGAAAGCTTTGACGACTTCTATTATGGTAAAGGTTCAACTTTTCCTGATATTAATGGCGGTATAGGTATTTTGTTTGAACAGGCGAGTTCAAGAGGGCATGCTCAACAAAGTGATAATGGAATTTTAACTTTCCCATTCGCCATTCGCAATCAGTTTACAGCAGCTTTATCTACACAAAAAGCCGGTAAGAATATGAGAGTTGAATTATTAGATTATCAACGTAATTTTTATAAGAACGCACAAAAAGAAATAACAAAAGATAAAAATAAAGTAATAATTTTTAGTGATCCAGCAGATAATGCTAAAACATTTCATTTCGCTGATATGTTAAAGCGTCAAAAAATTAAATTTTATAAAAACACTAAAAATGAAAGTAGTTATGTAATTCCCATGAATCAACCTAACTATCGCATGATCAAAGGAATGTTTGAAAAACGTACAACATTCACAGATAGCTTATTCTATGATGTGTCGGCATGGACGCTACCCTTGGCCTTTAATATGAATTATTCATATGTTTCAAACACATCAAATATTGGAGATGAAGTAACCGACCTATCTTTCCCGAAAGGAGCAGTTAACAATAAAAGTAATTATGCTTACTTGTTTGAATGGGACGAATACTATACACCTAATGTGCTATACACTATTTTAAAAAATGGGTTAAGAGCAAAAGTAGGCATGAAACCATTTAGCCTTAACGGAAAAAGATATGATTATGGAACCATTATGATTCCGGTGCAAAATCAAAAAATGTCTGAAAGTGAAATCTACAATCTCTTACAACGTTTGGCAGAACAAACTGGTGTAAATATCGATGCTGCCAATACAGGTTTAACAGAAGGAATTGATTTAGGAAGTTCTAATTTTAAGGTCATTAAGAAACCTAAAATTGCTGTTTTAATAGGAGATGGTATCAATCCGTATGACGCTGGTGAAATATGGCATTTATTGGATACACGATATAATATCCCTATCTCTAAATTAGATACTAGAAATTTAACAAAGGCAGATCTAAGCAAATATACAACTATAGTAATGCCTAATACAAATGGGAATACATTAAACCATAATAAAGAAAATTTAAGAACTTTTGTGAAAAATGGTGGTGTATTAATAGGATATAGAAATAGCTTAAAATGGCTAGATTCAAATAATTTTATTAATCTAGATCTAAAAAAATCTAAAGGAGAAACCGAAAATGTTTCTTTTGTAGATCGTCAAACTTTTAGAGGTGCTCAAGTAATTGGAGGTGCTATTTTTGAGGCTGAACTAGATAGAACACATCCTATCAACTTTGGTTATAACAAAAATAAATTGGCCTTATTTAGAAATACAACAGTTTTTATAAAACCTGACAGTATTAAAACTTATAAAAATGCAATTCAATATACCAATAATCCTTTGTTAGGTGGATATATCTCTAAAGAAAATTTAAAGCACCTTTCTGGTACGATACCTTTCAAAGTTGATAAACTAGGGAAAGGAAAAGTTATCGTATTTACTGATAACACCAATTTTAGAGCCTTTTGGTATGGTACCAATAAACTGATGATGAATGCTATTTTCTTTGGGAAAATGATGTAATCATCTTTTAAAAAGTATAAAATAAAAAGAGCCGGAAAATTCCGGCTCTTTTTATTATTCAATCACTAGATTCTAGCCTACACAATAAATCATAGATTCGACCTAGACAATGAAAGCATATTTATTAACCTAATACTTCTTGTACTTTATCAGCGGCTTCCTGAAACTCAGTTGCAGAAATAATTTCCATTCCGCTATTGTCAATTAATTCTTTAGCTTCCTTGGCATTGGTACCTTGCAACCTTACAATAATTGGCACATTAATAGCATCTCCCATATTAGTATAGGCATCTACTATACCTTGTGCTACTCTATCACAACGTACAATACCTCCAAAAATATTTACCAAAATAGCTTTGACATTACTATCTTTTAATATAATTCTAAATGCCGTTTCAACACGTTTTGCATCGGCAGTACCACCAACATCTAAAAAGTTAGCCGGCTCGCCTCCTGCTTGTTTGATCAAGTCCATTGTACTCATTGCTAATCCTGCACCATTCACCATACAACCAACATTTCCATCAAGATCAACATAATTTAATCCCGCTGCTTTTGCTTCAACTTCAATCGGATTTTCTTCACGCAAATCGCGCATTTCAGCATAATCTTTATGTCTAAACAAAGCATTATCATCTAAGGTAACCTTGGCATCAACTGCCATAATTTTATCATCAGAAGTTTTTAAAACAGGGTTGATCTCAAACATCGAAGAATCAGATTTAATAAATGCTGTATATAAAGATGATACAAATTTTGTCATTTCTTTAAATGCCACACCCGATAAACCTAAATTAAAGGCAATTTTACGTGCTTGAAAAGGTAATAAACCCATTAATGGATCAATTTCTTCGGTAAAAATTAAATGTGGTGTTTCTTCAGCAACCGTTTCAATATCCATACCTCCTTCAGTAGAATACATCACCATATTTTTTCCTGTTTCACGATTTAGCAAGACAGACATATAATATTCTTCTGGTTCATTATCTCCAGGATAATATACATCTTCAGCAATCAATACTTGATTAACTTTTTTACCTTGTGGAGGTGTTTGTGGTGTTTTTAACATCATCCCAATAATGTTCTCAGAAATTGTTTCAACTTCAGCTAAGCTTTTAGCAAGTTTTACGCCACCTCCTTTACCGCGTCCACCAGCATGAATCTGTGCTTTAATAACCCACCAACCTGTTCCGGTCTCAGTTGCCAATTGTTTCGCGACATCTACCGCTTCTTTATGATTATGTGCAACTCTACCACGTTGAATTCTAACGCCAAAACTGCTTAATATTTCTTTTCCTTGATATTCGTGTAAATTCATCTTAAAATTTTTGAAAATATATGATACAAAAATAATAAACCATATGACAACAGAAGGTTATTTTTAGATAAAATTTAGGTTTCGACTGCGCTCAACCTGACAATATTAAATTCTATTCCAAATGTACTATTTTACTCTGTTATTTCTTTAATAAGAATTACTATTGTATATATTTTTTATATGTGGTAAAATCATTTTATTTATGTAATTTCACTTCCTTTATAATTAAGCATGATTAAAGCAAAAAATATTCATAAATTCTACGGAGATCTAGAAGTTTTAAAAGGTGTAGATGTGCATATTAATCAAGGAGAAGTTATTGCAATTGTTGGCCCTTCCGGTGCCGGAAAAACTACCTTATTACAAATATTAGGAACACTTGATAAACCTACCAATAGTAAGGAGGCAACAGTTATACTTGATAATAGAAATATATTAGAATTAAATGATAAGGCACTTTCAAAATTTAGGAATGAGCATATTGGTTTTATCTTTCAGTTTCATCAATTACTACCTGAATTCACTGCCTTAGAAAATGTTTGTATCCCTGCTTTTATTGCGAACAAACCAAAGAAACAGGTAGAGCAAGAAGCTACAAAAATCTTAACTTTTTTAGGCCTGTCAGACAGAATAGATCATAAACCCAATGAGCTTTCGGGAGGTGAACAGCAGCGTGTAGCAGTAGCCAGAGCCTTAATAAACAAACCTCGAGTTATTTTTGCTGATGAACCAAGTGGCAATTTAGATACTGCTTCGGCAAAAAACTTACATGAACTTTTTTTTAAGCTTCGAGATGAGTATAATCAAACTTTTGTAATTGTTACTCATAATAACGAATTAGCTAATATGACCGACCGAAAGTTAGAAATGCGTGATGGACGGATTATTTCATAATTCAGAAGCCAGAATGCCAAAGCTAGAGCTTAGAAAAATTTAATACTGAAAAAATATGGCAATAGGAATCATTTCTGCAATGCGAGAAGAAATGCAAACTTTATTGGATAATTTACAGGAGTCTAAAGCTAGAACTGTAGGTAGGCGTACTTATCATGCAGGAAAACTTTTCAATGCTGATGTGGTATTGGTTTTTTCACGTTGGGGAAAAGTAGCTGCTACAACTACAACTACACAGTTAATCAACGATTATGACATTGACGAAATTATCTTTACGGGAGTAGCAGGAGCAATTTCAAAAGATCTAAATATTGGGGATATTGTTATTGGTAAGTATCTATATCAGCATGATATGGATGCTAGTCCGTTATTTAAAAAATATGAAATTCCATTACTAAATAGATCTTTTTTTGAAACATCTAAGGCGCAAAGGGCGCAATTGCATCGAGCCACACAGCAATTTATAAATTCATATGCCGAATTTATTGATAAAAACAAGGCTCAGTCGTTTGGTATCGTAACACCGCAAGTTATAATTAGTGATATAGCAAGTGGAGATCAATTTATTTCAGAGGAACGATCCGTATTAAATCTAGCTAACGAATTACCCACAGTATCCTGTGTGGAAATGGAAGGAGCTGCAGTTGCTCAGGTATGTTTTGATTATGAAATACCCTTTTCTATAATTAGAGTTATATCCGATAAGGCCAATGACAATGCACATATAGATTTTCCTAAATTTGCCAAAGAGATTGCCAGTCATTATGCATTGGGAATCTTATCTTATTATTTTAGCTAATGCCCATACTGAATAATTCAACATATAGCCCTTCTCTACTCTTTAAAAACAAGCATTTTAACACAGCTTATAGAGCATTATTTAGCAAGAGTCAAGTTAGTTTCAAAAGGAATCGTTTAGAATTAAATGATGGTGATTTTATCGATCTAGATATTTCGTCTATAAACGCTAACAAGCTTGTAATAGCTATACATGGATTGGAAGGAAGTGCTGAATCATCTTATATACTATCATTAACTAATGTTCTAAATGAGCATAATTTCGATGTAATAGCCCTCAATTTAAGAGGTTGTAGTGGTGAACAAAATAGATTACTAAGTTCTTATCATAGCGGAAAAACAGAAGATTTAGTATCTATAATTGAGTATATTAATAATGAATATGACTACAAAGAAATTCATATTGTTGGTTATAGCCTTGGTGGGAACCTGACCCTAAAATATATGGGCGAAGAAAATGTGTCATCTAAGGTGAAATCGGCTGTGGGGGTTTCTGTTCCTTGTTCATTAAGAGATACTGCGATTCAAATGAACTCAATGAGTAACCGTCTCTATTTGAATAAGTTTTTAAACTCTTTAGAATTAAAAACATTAGAAAAACTAGAAAAATTCCCTGACTCCTTTTTAACTACTGCATCTATTAAATCAGCCAAAACCTTTAAAGATTTTGATGACCTATATACAGCTCCGGCTCACGGTTTTAAAAATGCCGAAGATTATTGGCAACGGTCTAGCTGTAAGCAATTCGTTCCAAACATTACAACGCCTACCCTATTAATTACTTCTTTAGACGATCCTTTTTTTGGAGCAGAATGTTATCCTTTTAAAGAGGCCAAAAACAACAACTATTTTTTTATGGAAGCTACTAAATATGGTGGCCATGTTGGGTTTGGAACACATCTAAATACAGTGAAAAATACCTGGTGCGAACATAGGATCTTATCTTTTTTGACACAGCAGAAATAATATTCAAATTACTCAGGCATTGGAAAAGGCTTCCCGAAGTGAAAGGCAGTGAGTGTTGGACCATGTTTTTGTATATGATCTAATTTTTCTTTGGCTTCTTCTATTGTCGGAATATGACCAACAGGTATCCACCACAAAGCTTGATGTGCGTTAACAAATTTATGAAACCAGGCTTGACGATCCCTAATTAACTCAACGTGAGCAGAAGTATAGACAAAACTCTTTAACGCATCTATACCTTCCCATACACTCATATTCACTAATAATAAAGGCTCATCAAAAACTCTAATGGCTGTAGAATCACCATCTTCTGATTGTAAACGCCATATAAAACCCTCAGCATCGTCAGCCGTCTTATTAATTTCATCCAATCTTGAAACAAAACCCTCCATTATATCTGTGTCCATTTCAGCTTTCGCCAATGCGATGTTGATCTGTGCTAAATTATATTTTGTCATTTTAATAAGCTGTTTTCCTCAAATATAAAATAATTATGTCAATCAATAAATCATTCTATCTAATGAATTCGTCTAATAGTCTTAACAATATGATTAAAACGAACCCAAAACCTAAATACGATAAACTACAATATACTACCTAAATAAATGTTATTTTATTATAGATTTGTAGAATTCTAAAAACAGATGTTGAAAAAGCTTTTTTTACTTTTTTTAATTGTTGGTCAAGTACTATATAGTCAAACTATAAGAAGTTTCTCTAATGAATTTTTGAATATTGGTGTTGATGCCTCTGCATTTGGAATGGGTAAAGCCGTTACAGCCACTTCTAACGATGTAAATTCAATATATTGGAATCCTGCCGGTCTAGTTGGTCTCAATGATTATCAAGGAGCATTAATGCATGCCGAATATTTTCAAGGCATTGCAAAATATGATTATGTGGGTTTTGCGAAACCAATTAATGATGAAAGTACTGTTGCAGTTTCTATTATAAGATTTGCAGTTGACGATATTTTAAACACAACTCAATTGATTCAAGAAGGGCAGATAAATTATGATAGAATCAGTCTTTTTTCTGCAGCAGATTGGGCTGTAAATGTTGCCTATGGTAAAAAACTAATTGTCAAAAATCTAAATATAGGTGTAAATGCAAAAATAGTCCGCCGTAAAATTGGAGATTTTGCTTCTTCTATCGGATTTGGTTTAGATGCCGGAATTCAGTTTCAGCGATCTGACTGGAAATTTGGACTAATGCTTCGCGATATAACAACAACTTTTAATGCATGGTCATTTGATCAAGGAGAATTAGATAATATCATAGCTATTTATGATACGCTAAATGATGAGATATTAAATGATGGTAATCCTGACAATGATGACGAGATCATACCAACGGTAGTACCGGAAAAATTAGAAATTACCAAACCAAAAATGCAATTAGGCGTAGCAAGAACATTTAATATAAGTAGAGATTTTAATGTATTAACAGCATTAGATCTCAACATGCGTTTTGCGGAAACCAATGATATTATTTCTACATCATTTGTAAGTATAAGTCCCGCATTCGGATTTCAAGTTGATTATGCCAATATGGTGTTCTTAAGAGGCGGTATAAATAATCTTCAGAACAAAACCAATTTTGATAATAGTAATTCGTTAATTTTAGAACCTAATTTTGGAGTTGGATTTAGTTATAAAGGAATTCAAATTGATTATGCGTTGGCTAATATAGGTGGAGCCAGTGGTGCATTATTTTCTAATGTTTTTTCTTTAAAAGTGGATTTTAGTTATTTCCGTTAAAAAAATAACACTATGTCTCGTCGAGCGCAGTCGAGACGTATTTTAAATATTAATATGATATAGTTCTTGACTTTAGTTTATCTTGAGCGGAGACGAAAGACTCGAACTGACCTTGTAAACCAATTAGTTATTTTGAAGCAAACAGTCCTTTTTATTCTTTTTAGCATTTTATGGCTTGTTGGCTATTCTCAACAAATACAACTTTCGCCACAAGCAGAAATTAGTGTAATTACTTGCGACCCTGGTACAGAATTATATTCATCCTTTGGGCATAGTGCATTTAGAGTTTTAGATCGATCTATTGGCATAGATCAAGTTTACAATTATGGTACGTTTAATTTTAAGACCCAAAATTTTTATGTGAAATTTGCCAGAGGTAAATTGTTATATGATTTAAGCTCCTATCCTTTTCATTATTTTTTGAGAGATTATGTCAAAGAAAATAGAACTGTTATAGAGCAGATCTTAAACTTAGAACCATCTACAAAACAAGACCTATTTGATTTCCTTGAAAACAACGCAAAACCTGAAAACAAATCGTATTTATATGATTTCTTTTTTGATAATTGTGCAACCAAGCTCCCTGAAGTATCAAATAAAGTATTACAAGAAAAAGTACAATTGAATTTTGATTTTACGAATGGCAGGGACGATACTTTTAGAGATTTGATCTATCTATATTTAGGTGATAAATATTGGAGTAAGTTTGGGATAGACCTAGCCTTAGGTTCAGTCATAGACAGAAAAGCAACACCTGAAGAGTATTTATTTTTACCAGATTATGTCTTAAAATCTCATGAAAAGGCAACCATAAATAAAAACGGAAACATTGAGCCATTAATTTCCAAAACAAATGTTTTATTTAAGTCTGAACCTCGTGCTAAAAAGAAATTTTATTTGACTCCTTTTGTTATTTTTTCTCTGTTTGCACTTGTAGTATTATGGATTACTTATAATGATCATAAAAAGAAAAAAAGGACCAAATGGTTAGATTTTTCTTTATTTTTTATAACAGGAATAATTGGACTACTCGTATTACTACTATGGTTTGCTACAGATCATACGGCTACAGCAAATAATTATAATATTTTATGGGCTTTTTTACCGAATTTATTCGTGGCTTTTTCATTACTGAAGAAAAAATTAAAACCCTGGCATAAAAAATATATACTTTTATTAATAGTACTATTACTTCTTACCGTAATTCTATGGCTACTAAAGATCCAGATATTCTCTGTTGGCCTGATTCCTATATTGATTTTATTAGCTATTAGAAATGTATTTTTATATCGATATAATCTAAATAAAGTGAATCCGGCATAAGTTAATAATGAATTAAACCCGTCACTTCGAGTGATTTTTCGAAATAAAATGAAGAAAAATAATATCGAGAATAGGGTTTTGATATAAAATAGCTTGCCTGCCTTGCCGTCAGGCAGGTTTTCGATAAACTTTTGCTATCACAAAACCACTCAAACTGACACAAATTTCTTATATGGAACTAACGTTAAATAATTCAAGAATATGTAGGAAATAATTGTGATGCAATTGTATTATGGTTATTATTTTCAACCACGCTGGTTTGTTCTCATTCTGAACTAACCTTATCTAATGTTTCATAGACAGAATTATTTGAAATATATTCAGGTACTATTTCTTTAATTGCTGATACTATTTGAATATTATTCATATTATCAAGCAGTAAAAGTCTTTGTATTTTGTCTAAGGCCGAATTACAGTCAACAGGACTAACCTTAGCTATCATAATTTTATCATTATAGGTCGGGATCGTATTTTCTTTAGAACTTAACAGTTCTTCATACAACTTCTCACCTGGTCTTAATCCAATTATTTTAATATCAATATCTTCCGGAAAACGCAAGCCAGAGAGGTGGATCATTTTTTTAGCAAGGTCATATATTTTAACCGATTCCCCCATATCAAAAACATACACTTCTCCTCCTTTACCCATTACGCCGGCTTCTAATACTAAACTACAGGCTTCTGTAATTGTCATAAAATAACGCGTAATTCCTTCGTGGGTAACTTGAATTGGCCCTCCTTCAGAGATCTGTTTTTTAAACAATGGAATAACTGAACCATTTGATCCCAATACATTCCCAAATCGGGTAGTAATAAATTTAGTTTTTCTTTCAGTATTTAAACAACTTGCATAAATCTCGGCTACACGCTTAGTCGCACCCATAACGTTTGTTGGATTCACCGCTTTATCAGTAGAGACCATCACAAACTTTTCAACATTGTATTGCAATGCTAAATCCATTACAATACGTGTTCCATATACATTAACTCTAACTGCTTCATATGGATTTTCCTCCATTAATGGCACGTGCTTATATGCCGCGGCATGAAACACCAATTCAACACCATATTTCTTGAAGATTTCATTCATGCGAAGCTCATTTCTAATATCGGCTACTTCAATGGAAAAATTCTTATGCTCCTTTCTAATAAAACTTTGTTGCACATTATATAGATCTGATTCTGCCTGGTCTAATAATATTAAATGCTTGTAATTGTAATTGGCAACTTGATGCGCAATCTCAGCTCCAATAGAACCTGCTGCACCTGTAATTAAAACGACTTTTGTATCTAGTTCTTTCTGTAATATAGGGTTGCTGATCTGTATAGGTGCCCTATTTAATAGATCTTCAATTTTAACCTCTTCAATCTGACCAATACTTAGATCTCCATCAATCCACTTATCAATAGGAGGTACTATTTTAACTTTTACGGGTAAGGCCAACATTGAATCGACAATCTCCATTAAACGATACGGTTTGACATTTTGAATGGAAACAATAATTTCTTCAATGTTATTCTTAGCAATATAGTCCTCTGTTATCGAAGCCGGTCTATAAACTTTAAGTCTGTTGTATTTTTTACCTATTTTTCGTTTATCATCATCTATAAACCCTACCACTAAATTTGACGTATTATTCAAATTGTTATTTATGGTTGCATAGGTCAACAGTCCTGCATCACCGGCACCATAGATAAGTGTTTTTACCGGTGCTTTATATTGGTTTAAAACCCTGAATATTACTCGTTTAAAAATATACCTGCTTGCTATAAGTGCAATAATGTTTAATAAATAATGAATAGTTATTACTGAATACGGAACCGCGAATCTGTTTGTAATGTTAAACTCTCTATCCAATTTTGTAATAACTGCTAAAATGAAGAAAAGAATGGTCACTCCGTAGAAAACATTGACGGCATCTTTCGTTCCTGTCTGTCTTACAGTACCTTTATAAGAACCAACAATCAAAAAACTTACTATCGCCAAGATAGTAACTAAAAATACTTGTGAAAAGAAACCAAATTGTTGGAAACTCAGCTTAAAGTTAAAATTGATAAGGTAGGCTATAAAGAACGTTTGCAAAACTAAAGACGTGTCGATCAATAATACAACCCATCTCGCAACTGAGGCTTTGGCTCCTTTTAAAAAAAATGACTTTAACATTATTATAATAACAATTATATCAGCGAATATCCTGATAATTCTTCACCCTTTTACATTAACAAAGGTCGTAAATCTAAACGAAAAAAGCATAAATAATAGTATTTATGCTTAATAAAAAAATAAAAATGACTTGATTAATCCATCAATGCGACAAAAGATTTGATTTAATATGAAATACCACTCTTTCTAAGTCACTCTCAGTTAAATTTGAACCACTGGGCAAACACAAACCTCGCTGAAACAAGTCCTCTGAAGTACCATCAATATACGCTGGAAATTCTTGAAAAATGGGCTGTAAATGCATAGGTTTCCAAAGTGGCCGTGATTCAATATTCTCTTTTTCTAAAGCAAGCCTGATACTTTCCCGTGTTTCATAACTATTTGTTATAATCGTAGTCAACCATCTATTCGCATAAAAACCTTCCGGTTCTTCAATAAATTTAATATTTTTAATGCTGGCTAATTCCTTTTTATAAAATTCAAAATTCTTTCTCCTGGCTGCCACTCTATCATCTAACACTTCCATTTGTCCTCTTCCAATACCTGCAGCAATATTAGACATGCGGTAATTATACCCAATTTGAGAATGTTGATAATGTGGGGCTGCATCCCGAGCCTGAGTGGCTAAAAAAGTGGCCTTTTTACAATAATCAGGATCATTTGATATCATTGCCCCTCCACCAGAGGTGGTAATAATTTTATTGCCGTTAAATGAGAAAATTCCTATTTCACCCAATGTTCCCATGGCCTTACCTTTGTAAGAAGCACCTATTGCTTCGGCAGCATCTTCAATTAGAGGAATCTCATATTTTTTTGAAATCGCTAGTATTTCATCCATTTTTGATGGCATTCCATATAAGTGCACTAATAAAATGGCTTTTGGTTTTTTATGGTAGGCGATTCTATCGTTAATGGCTTCTTCCAATAATTTAGGGCTCATATTCCAGGTGTCTCTTTCAGAATCTACAAAAATAGGGATTGCTTTCTGATATCGAATTGGATTAACGGTTGCTGAAAAAGTAAAAGTTGAACATAAAACCTCATCATTCTCTTCAACACCCAATAATATCAATGCTAAATGGATTGCGGCAGTTCCTGCACTTAATGCTGAACAGGCTTTCGCGCTCGTATAATTACAAATATCTTGTTCAAATCCGTCCACATTTGGACCTAACGGTGCTACCCAATTCGTATCAAACGCCTCATCTACATATTTTTGCTCTTCACCGGTCAGGTGTGGTGAAGATAGGTATATTTTTTTATTCATGTTATTTTAAAAATTTAGTAAATACCCCAATTGTTATTCCTGTTCAGGTAGGAACCTCATCAATGCTAACCCTATTTTTTACTTTTTTTAACCCTCCAAATTAAAGCTATTTTCATAAAATTTGGAAGAGAACTTGCAATAATGTCTAGGTTCATATTTTTATTAAGAAATTAATATGACTTAAATTTAACTGATTAAATTGAAAACTTCTTTATTAATGCACAGTTTAATAACAACTACTATTTCAATTATTGTACAATAACAGTATTAAGATATGTTTTAACTTGTTTTGCAACCTGGCTGTGACCATAACAGGACCAATGACCATCATGACTTCCTAAGCCCCAACTTTGGTCTCCTTCAGAATTTAATTCTACTGTTTGAAAACCATATTCATTTGCTGTTGAAATTATTTCCTTCTGAGTTCCCGGATGAAAAATCAAGATAATTTTTTCAACGTCATAATTATTAACGCTATATTCAAACAACTTATTAAAATTTAATTGGTCAAATGTATTATTTTTCGGAGCTAAAGTAATTATTTCACCCTTGTTTTGATTTTCAACTAACAATGGAAATCTTAAGTACATATAATAAAGTAATTTGGAACTATATAGAAATTTCTTAAGCGTAGGGTTTTTTAATTTTGCTTTCAAAATGGTTTTATTTTTCAAATCAATTTGCATTCTATCAAAATATCTTATTTTATTTGAAAAACTTTCATAGAAATCATTCGAACTAACATATAATAAATAAAATTGGGGTTGAATAATTGGTTTCAACAACTTTGTTATTTCCATACCTTCGATAAACGATACTCCGGATCTACCAGCTTCAAAAAAACCAATATCATCAAAATATGATTTTAAAATTACTCCTTGATTACAAGAAATAGGATTCATAATGTTTTCAATATAAGAATCACCTATGACCGCTATAGTTTTTCCATAAGTTGTATCTGCTACTCCCATCCAGCCATATTTATTAATACGCCATTTAGTGTCTGACTTTGTATAGTACCCTGTTTGTTCAGGTTTATAACGTTGAATACCCGTTTCATCAATAAATCGCTGTGGAATATCAGGAGTAAGTTTATAAACTCTAATAATAAATTCTCCTATTAAACAAGTAATAATAAAAAAAGTGATTAGTCTTAAAATAAAATTTTTCATCTTTTATTAAAATTGAAAATAAATAAAAGCTTGTTCTTTTCCTGTAAAAACAAACATTAAAATAATTATGCTAAAATAAAAAGACCATCTAATCAATAATGGTAATTTGTAAATATGACTAATAGCAAATTGTCCTTCTCTTCCAATCCATTCAATCATTAAGAAAAACAAAATTAATACCCAAATTACAATTGCTTTTTGAGGAACATCTGGTACTGAAAAAAAAGAGGGAGACATTACTTCTGATATATATTTGTAGGCATGTTCAATATTATTTGCTCTAAAAAATATCCAAGCCAACAAAGTCAAACCAAAAGTTGAACTCATATTAAAAAACTCTTTTACCGTAGGTAAATATCTGCCTTGTGCTATAGTCCCTAAATTCAGTCTATTTCTTTTAAGGAGTAAAAGTGGTAGAAAGTAGATGGCATTTAGTGCTCCCCAAACTATAAATGTCCAATTGGCACCATGCCAAAAACCACTTACAACAAAAATTATAAAGGTATTTCTCACTTGTATCCAGGTACCCCCACGGCTTCCACCCAAAGGAATATAAAGATAGTCTCTAAACCAAGTTGAAAGTGAAATATGCCAACGTCTCCAAAATTCGGCAATATCTCTTGAAAAATACGGAAATGCAAAATTTCTCATGAGATCAAATCCAAAAAGTCTAGATGTCCCAATGGCAATATCAGAGTACCCCGAAAAGTCACCATATATTTGAAATGTGAAAAATAAAGCACCTATTAATAATGTACTGCCTGAGTAATCATCTGAGTTATTAAAAATTAAATTCGCATATTCGGCAGCATTATCGGCAATTACTATCTTTTTAAACAAACCCCATAATATTTGACGCAATCCATCAACAGCTTTAGTATACTCAAATTTTCGTTTTATATAAAATTGAGGTAATAAATTAGTAGCTCTTTCTATAGGCCCTGCAACTAATTGAGGAAAAAAACTTACGAAGGCTGCAAAAGCAATAAAATCTTTTGTTGGTTCAAGTTTTCTTTTATAAATGTCAATAGTGTAACTTAAGGTTTGGAAAGTATAGAAGCTAATACCGACTGGTAAAATTATATTTAATGAATTGGCTTTTATTTCAGCTCCAAAAAATGAAAAAGCAGTTATAAAATTATCCGCAAAGAAATTGTAATATTTAAAAAACCCAAGAAAACCCAGATTAACTAAAATACTCGTCCACAAAAGGATATTTCTCTTCGTTGGGTTTTCTTGTTTAGAAAGTCTAAGTCCAACTGAATAGTCAATAATGGTACTAAAAAGTATCAGCGATAAAAACCTCCAATCCCACCAACCATAAAATAGATAACTTGCAGCAACTATTAAAAGATTTTGAAATTTTAGATTTCTATTCGTTGCAAACCAATATAAAATAAATACTATTGGTAAAAATATTGCAAAATCTATGGAATTAAAAAGCATTTGAAAGATTATAGAGTATTTTTATTTTTTCACTCCAGGTACACCAGTATACGTCGAGTTCCTTTCTACACTAGTGATTAACATTGTTTGCCCACCAATAATGGCTCCTTCACCAATTCTAATTCTTTGAATGGTCGAAACCCCAATACCGATTTCTACAAATGATTCCACAAAGGTAAATCCGGCAAAATTCACGCCCGGGGCTAATGCGGAAAACTTTTGAATGGTTGCATTATGGCCAATGGCGCAATTCATATTGATCACAACGAAATCCCCTATTTCTGATTCATGATTAATGGATACTCCCGGGTAAATAATGACGCCTTTTCCTATTTTAACCTTATTAGAAATCCATGCATTTTTAGCTATGAAATTTGGGAAATTAAAATTATCACCGATTTTTTTAAGTATTTTTTGCTTGGTTAAGGGGTTTGATATCCCTATAGCAATTGACACATTATGGTAATTATATATGTCATCAATCGACCCTAGAACTGGAATATCCCAACACTTTTTACCAATCTTGTTTTTGTCATCATCCAAAAACCCAATAATGTTAAAATCATCTTCGAACAAGTTCTGGTTCAATGCTAAAAATCCACCCACATTTCCAGCCCCAATTATAATTAAATCTTGCATCATTTATATTGTTCAAGTTTATTTTTTAATCCTTTTTTTACTGGTAATTGCCATAGTAATTTGCACCAATTATGATTTCCTTCTAACAATTCAGGTCCGTTATTAGTAATAGCAACGTCCCAACCAATCGATCTGTTTTCTTTATGTAACAAAGCGGCTTCTTTAACCATCTGTAAAGATTCATTCCAATAGGGAATACGGAATTTAACTATAGGAATGCCTGTTATAGGGTGGTTGATCTCATCTGTTTTTGTAATGTCACTATAAACACCTGGACCGCTAACTAATCCCGTGCTCTCATCAATTGCTGCAGCAATATTCCCAGCAGCCAAATTATCAACATAAGAGTCAATGCTTATACGCAATCTTGCTCCTAAAATATCTACTGCATTATCTTTATTTAATTGTGTGAAAATTCTAATAGTGTTTAATCCTGAAGGTGATAACCTCATCAAATCATCGTGTTGAACAATAAATTCTTCAATTAGGTCATTATTCGTTTTATGCAATTTTTTAAACAAATTCTCCTTTTCAATGCTTTTCAGATCTACCACCTCTATCCCTTCTCCACATTGACCATCAGATGATTTTAATACAATACGACCCGATTTATTTTTCAATAGGTCTTGGGTCTTGGATTCACTATTAAAAAATTCTGTTTTACTACAATATTTATGAGCTATAAAATTCGAATATTTTTCTAAAAATAATAATTTATTCTCTAAAATATCCCTTTCTTTCTTTGGGTTCATTGTTAATTGAAATTCATACATATAACCCGTCCCGGCATATGTGTTTCTTTCTGACCTATTTAGTTCATAAAATCGAAAATAAAAATAGTCTAATAAAGAAATATTATATTTTAAAGAGGAACCGACAATATCGAAAAATAATTTTACTCTGGAAATATTATATCGTTTATTTACATGATTAAAAAATCTGTTGAATTTCTTTTTATCCAACTCTTTAATATAATATCCTAAATAAATAATTCTTTTAAACATGATCAATTATTACCTGTAAAAGGTTGCATGGGCCTATCTTCACTCTGATTTACTCCTTCTCTTTTGAGCACTTTCAACAAGGTGAGCCATAAAATTTTTATATCAAATAAAAACGACATGTTGTGAACATAATATACATCATATTCAAACTTTTTGGTCCAAGATATGGTATTCCGCCCATTCACCTGCGCCCAACCTGTAATACCTGGCTTTACTTCATGACGCCTTAATTGCTCCTTACTATACAAAGGTATATATTTATACAACAAAGGGCGTGGGCCTATCAAACTCATATCCCCCCTCAATACATTAAATAACTGTGGTAATTCATCTAAAGAGGTCTTTCTTATAAAATTACCTAGTTTTGTTATCCTATCCTTATCCGGAAGCAAATTTCCAAACTCATCTTTTTCATCTGTCATTGACTTAAACTTCATAATTCTAATGCTTCTTTCAAATTGCCCGGGTCGTTCCTGAGAGAAGAATGGAGTACCTTTATAGGATACTAACAATAATAAAGTTAATACCAAAAGAACTGGAGAGATAACCATTAAAATAATTAATGAACATAATAAATCGAAGATACGTTTATAGAACTTCTTATACATCCTAATAATTGTTTTGAGATATTAATTCACCTAATTCAACCGTACTCATAAATTCTACATCCGGCCATTTTTGAACAATTTTTCGTAATAGCCTTTGCAATCTATCTAATCCTTTTTCCCTATTTTTTGGATCAATATGACCCGCAAAATTTACTCTATGGGTACTAATATTGGCCGGTTTATACCATTTAAAAGCATTTTCTATTTGCATCATACAATAATCTTCCCAATCTAATCCTGGACTTAACAAGGGTTCGTATACACAATTTCTAACAATATAACATTGATCAAACTTATTTCTTTTACCAGTATAATTGAAACTCCTACTATACTTGCCATTTCCATTATGTTCCTTTTTAATCATATCGGTATCAATAAAACTAATACCTCCTTCTTTCAACGTTTTTTCTAACATTTTATGCCATTGATAACTTGGCGCAGCGAAATGTTTTGATCTATATCCATAAACATCTTCAAATAGCTTTAAACCATCCTCAATTATATTCTTTTGATGATCAACTTCTTGCAACATTTCAAATGCAAAGGCAGATGTGTAACCTATATTAGGAAATGGCCTTGAAGTTATACAAGCATATGACCTATTATTTATAGCACAAATTATCTCCTTATCTTTTTTTCTTATTAACTCTCTAAATACCTTAACATTGAGATGCTCCCGTCCATGAAACTGAGGTGAAATTAGTTCTCTTTTGATTCCTTCTTTAATTTTAGCCAGTACATTCGTGTATCCATCAATTTTACTATGTGTTTCAGGCAGCGTTTCATAAAAATAATCAGAATAATCTGATTCAATAATTTTTTCAAAATTTGGATTTGCCGGTAAAGAAAAAGTCGTGAAAATAGGATGATTTCCTTTTTTATCTTTTACACACGATAAGCTTTCGTACAACTGAATCAAATCCTCCTCGTCTTCTAATGCGTCAAGTTGATCAAATCTATTGGACCCTACATTTAACCCTTTCTTCTTCATTTTCTCTCTTGCTTCTCTGGAAGCCATCCGAACATTTCCATAATCATCAACTGAGAACACTACTATCTTCCTATTGGTTTTCCAACCAAATTGATTTTTTACCGTTAAATTTAATGTACGCTTTAATTTAAAAATATTCATTTATAAATTATTTCATTTTTCCTTCTAACATTGTATTATACTCCTCCAGAAGCGCATTCCATATAATATCTTGTTTATATTTTTTAACAATGTTTTGACGTGAAAAGGATGCTAGTTTTAACCTATAATTTTCATCATCTAAAAGGATCTTCATAGCATTATGCAGCGCCATACTATCCTTTACCGGAACAATTAACCCATTATGCTTATGTTGAATAATTTCATTACAACCGTTGATATTAGTTACTATACAAGGTAATCCCATAGATTGTGCTTCTAAAACTGCGTTTGGAAATCCCTCTCGATACGTCGGAAGCACAAAAATATCACTTATTAAATAATAGGGTCTAACATCATCATATCTGCCTAATAATTTTATATTTTTATTTTCTTCTAATACTACTTTGGTACGGCTATCTAAAATACCATAGTCCTTTTCGAATGGACCTATCAATACAAGTTTGGCGTTGCTAAACTGCTCAATAGTTAACCTCTCAAAAGCTTCAACTAATTCATTTATTCCTTTATCATGGGCTATTCGACCGACGAATAAAAACACAATATCTTTATCTTCCAGGCCAATATCCCTTCTAAGTTTAGTTTTATATGCAATGGTATTTTCTACAAAATTAGGAGCAAAATAATCAGTATTTATTCCATTTGAACTACCATTAGCCAATACTTTTAACTTTGTTTTATCACAATAACCCATATCAAGAATAAGGTCTTTTAGCCCAACTGAATTCGGATAAACTTTATTGGCAAATCGATAAGTTAACTTTTCCGTAAAGTTTAGAATTGCCCTTTTCCAACCTTTTAATTCAATTTGTGGTATTCCTCCGACCGTATGTAACCTAATTGGTACGTTGGCTATTTTCGATGCCATCATCCCTAATAAACCAGCCTTTGGGGTATGGGTGTGAACTATGCTTGGTTTTTCTTTTTTCAAAAAAAAATATAGTTTCCATAAGGCCCTTAAATCTTTGAAAACAGAAATATTTCGAGCCATTTCAATTTGATGCATTTTGATGCCTTCCCTTTTCTCTATTTTGTTAAAATGTTTTTCATCATACCCACTAACACCAATTACCTCAAAATATTGATTTATAAAAGCCAATTGACCTTTAAGAATTATATTCATTGAAATAGGGACAGTTGTTATTCGAATTAATTTTGGTTTGGTATTCATTTGAATTGATTTAAATACCATTTTTGGAACACAAATAACAACCATAATTTTGCCGAGTGATTTTCTTTATTGGTCAGGTGTTCCTGAACTAGTTGCTGAACATAATCACTATTAAAAATTTGTTGGGCTTTTAATTGCTCTACATTTAATAGATTTAACAATTCTTCCTTAAGTTCATGCTTAAACCATGTTCTCAATGGTAAGCCAAAACCTTTTTTGCTATAAGTAAGAGTCTTTGTGGGCAATAAATCTCTAAAAGTATCTTTTAAAATTTTCTTTTTAACTTTTCCTTCTATTTTAAAAGTAGTTGGTAACTTAAAGGAAAAATCAACTATTTTAGAGTCCAAAAAAGGAACTCGGGCTTCCAGAGAATTAATCATACACATACGGTCAACTTTAGGCAGCATATCACCTTCTAAAACTAATTTCACGTCACTGTAAAAGGTCTTGTTCATATCATCAGCATTCAATTCATTATAATATTGCTTTACAAAATCTGAAACATCCAATTGGTTATCTGAAAGCATGAGTGCTCTCTTTTGATTATCAGAAAACCCTAAAGAAGTCAATTGAGCATAACGATCTTGGTGAGATAATGAAGCAGAAGCTAAAACTTTTTTAACCTTTCGCAACAATTGATTGGTTATTTTTGTGTGAGGTATAATTTGAACTAAAGAAGTGATACTTTGTTGCAAAAATCGGGATAAACTATTGTACTTATTAACATAATAATTTCCTAAATATTTTTCGTACCCTGCAAACAATTCATCGGCACAATCACCCGTTAACACTACAGTAACTTTTTCTCTTGCCTTTTTAGCCACCATATACGAAGGTATCGCAGACGAATCACCAAAAGGTTCATCAAAATAAGCAATGATATCATCCATATATTCAAGAAGTTCATCTACACCCAACATATATTGGGTATGATTTGAACCAATATGTTTGGCCACTAATTGCGAACGTTCACTTTCATCATAGTCTTTTTCCTTAAACCCAATAGAAAATGTACTAATTGGTTGCGCTGAAACCTTAGCCATAATTGCAGATACAATACTTGAATCGATACCACCGCTAAGAAAAGACCCTACAGGTACATCGGCAACCATGCGTTCTTTAACAGAATGAAATAATAAATCCTTCATCTCATTTTGAGCGGCTTCATAGCTCGAGTAGTGTCTATCTTTATTTCGATCAACTATTTTGTCAAGATGATAATACGTTTTATCTTCCCATTCCCCTTGAGAAGAAAACCTTATATAATGCCCAGGTTCCAACTTCATCACGCCTTCATAAATGGTATATGGGGCGGGTATATAGGTTAGTGAGAAATAAAGGTTAAGAGCCGTAGTATCAATCCTCTTTTGGGTTAAAACTGTTGTCAATGCCTTTAATTCGGATGCAAAATAAAATGCATCTTGATTATGATAATAGTATAACGGCTTTTCACCAAAACGATCTCGAGCAATAAAAAAAAGCTGCTTTTCGATATCCCATAAAGCAAAAGCAAACATTCCTTCTACTTTGGTTAGCAATTGGTCGATACCCCATAATTTGTATCCCCACAACAATACCTCAGTATCACTTTTAGTAGCAAAGATGGCTCCTTGTGTTTGTAGAAGAATTTTTAAAGTGTTGAAATTATAAATTTCTCCATTAAAAACAATAACGATATCTTTCTCAGTGGAAAACATTGGTTGATCGCCTGTTTCCAAATCTAAAACAGATAACCGGGCATGACCTAATGCTACTTTCTCATCTTCATATACACCTTGAGAATCAGGCCCCCTTTTTTCAAGTAGCTTTGTAAGTGTATCTATATTTACATCACTATCTTTGTATTTATAAAAGCCTACTATTCCACACATAGTTTATCTTAATAAACGAATTTAATTTTATTAATTAGAGAAGTTTAATTTAGTTCTTAAAAAAACTAATATTCTAGATAAAAGAAATAAAGTGTATTTCCCACTATTCTTATATATATAAAATATTATTTTTTTCTTAAAAGTTAATTTGCTGAAATCTAGAATATTACTATACTTAACAAGTCTACTGTTAATTAATAGTTCTTCAAAATATTGTATTTTTTCTTTTAAACTAATTTTCTTATTGGATACTATGTTTATTGGAATTACAATTGTAAACCATAAGACAAAAATATTTGATAAATAAAAATCAAACTCACTTTCTTTTTTTTCAACATTTCGCTTAAACAAACTCAATAATAATTCAAAATTGGTGATATGATTTTTAATAATATTTTCATCAAACTTTGATAAAACGTTATATATTATTCTATAATTATACAGTGCTTTCCTAATACTACGCACTCGCTTAGCGGCTGATAAACATTTAATGACAAAAGTGAAATCCTGCCCCCGCTTCTTAGAATCAAATAAAATTTCGTTGTCTAAAATTAATGTTCTTCTAATAAGTTTATCCCAAACAGCTAAACCCGATCCAGAATTCAATATCTTAGCCAACTCAAATTTATTATCTGTAACATCCTCAATTACAAAATCATCTGGGACTACAATTTTTTCTAATGAATTATTTTTGTATTGCTTTTTATAACCAAAAATAAGAATGTCATTGTTAACACCTTCTTGGCTAGATAAAACGATTTCTAATAAATTATGCTCTATCCAATCGTCTGAATCAACAAAATAAACATATTCTCCTAATGAATTTATAAGACCTATGTTTCTTGCAATACCCACACCTTCATTCTTTTTATGAATGACTTTAATATTATCAAAATTAGAAACATATTCATCACAAATTATTGCTGAATTATCAGTAGACCCATCATTAACCAAAATAATTTCTAAATTAGAATAAGTTTGATTAATGATACTTTCAATACATTGTGACAAGTATTTTTCAACATTATATACCGGAACTATTACACTTATTAGAGGTTGGTCGATCATTAGTTACTATCAGATAAAATAAATTGTTTTATTTCTTTTGCTATGGTTGCTGCTTTATACTTTTCTCTAACCGCTAATGCTTTTTCACCCAAATGAGCACGTTTGGCAGGGTCTAAAATCAAACGATCTATTGCATACGCCAACCCTTGAATATCTCCTTCGGGAACAAGAATACCGTTGACGTCATCTTCAATGATATCCTGGGGGCCAGCTATAAAATTATAAGAAATGCAAGGAACTCCGGCTGCCATCGCTTCAACTAAAGCATTAGGGAATCCCTCACTTCTTGATGGAATAACAAAAATACCTGCTTTAGCTAGTTCTAAATCTATATTTTTAACTTTCCCTAAAAAGTTGATCCTATCCAATATACCGAGTTGTACTGCTAAATCTTTTAAATATTGCCCATTCTCATTTCCACCGGCAATAACCACCTTCCAATCTTTATTTTTAATTAAAGCAAAAGCTTCAAGCAGCCTATCAAAACCTTTTAAATAATCACCTAATCTACCAATAATCAATATCGTTTTCTCACGATCTATATTAGGAAATAAGCTAACCATTTTAACAGTATTGGGTATTACTTTTATGATGGTTTTTTTTTTAAAATATTTTTGTTGATATTGTTTAGCAATATTTGTCTGAGATATAACTCCGTCAGGGGGATTTAAACGATAAGCTACAAAATTGACTATCTTAATTTTTAAATTCCATTTAAAAAGTGGACTAGAACGCTCACTGATGAAAAATTTATATTTTGTGCCAAATAGTGCCAAAGCTGCAATAGCTCCATAAAACTTACTAAATATTAAAATGGAATTAGGGTTGTGTAATTTAGTTTGATTTCTAATCCAATTAATTGATTTACTAATATTTAAACTATTCTCATTAAATCTTAATGGTTCAATAATTTCAATACTAGTTTCTAATAAAAAAAAATGTTCTTTTTTAAATAAAGATAAAAAAATTACTTTGTTCCCTAGCGCAGCCAATCCATTGGCAGTATTAACAGCAGCTCGTTCCATTCCACCCATTGATAAACATGGGGCTATTATTAATATTTTATTTGTAGTATTCAAAAATTTATTTTAAATATTTTATCAATATTTTCCTTATACCGTTCGGAATAGCCTGTTTAATAGCTAAAACTAAGTTAAAATCTTTTTGATAATAATTAAAATCGATCTTTCCATAGTCTAGTTCATCCGTGCATAAATGTATATCAAACCAGGTTGTTGGCATTTTGTTTATAAGCTTTAATATAGAATCTTTATTCAACCAAGGACTTTTGATATCAGCTCCAAATGGACCTGCTGTTTTACCTTCAATTTTACCATATACTTTTTTGTAATTATAAAAGGCAACAATATTATATGACTTAAAAACATTATAATCTCTTAATATTCGCTTAGTGTAGCTTACGCCATTTTCAAATGATAAATAATTAGGAATTATACCACTATCAAGAATTGATTTTAAAATAATTTCATCTAACCCCTCTAGATCTATTTTTACATAATATGGTTTCCCTACTATATTAATGATTTCTTCATATGTAATAGGTTCAACTAGAATTATATCGAAATCATTTTCATTATAATTAGGTTTTATAAATGAACTTAAACCACTATCTCTTCTATTTAAATAAAACGCTACTTTATTTTCAATTTTATTATTAACAAGGCATTTATTAAATACAATCAATTTATTATTAAGAATATATTCTTTAAAATCAATATTAATTTTTTTTGCTAATTCAGGATTGGCTTCAACAGCTACTACTAAATCTGAATTATTTAAATAATACTCAATATTTTGGCCTGCATTGGCTCCGAAATCAAAAATAATTTTCATCTTTTATCGCTTTTTATAAAATAATCTGGTTTATGTTAATTGCTTAAATCTTTAATTATTTGACTATAATAATCTTCATTTATTAAATCTTCAACTATTCTTCCGCCTTTGGCTTCACTAGTATATTTCCCAGGAATTTTTACTTTAGTAGTCGCTCCTCTAAGATACCATTCATACTCAACGTCCAAATTACCTATATCTATAGCCTGATAGCCCACTTTGGCCAACTCATAAACAATAACTTTAGCAGTAGGTCCCATCGCAACTAAAATTAATTTTTCTTTACTTTGTTTTTTTGCTTCCTCTATCAAATCTTCATATTTATCATATGCGTTATGTGCTGGTCCCAATATACGCTCAACACTTGAGCTCAAATTAAATAAATTATTTCCTACGCCTAGTCTGCTCTTCTCTCCTTCAATTAAAACCACGTCTCTATTTTGCCATAGCCTCATTACTTTTTCAAAATATTTAGAACTTTTAGAATTATCATCATAATTCATATATAATCGGGTCATGCTAGCATTATAAAATACTTTATTAATTGGAAGATATTTTTTCAACCTAGGATAAATCCATACAATTTGAGATTTCCATGTTAATTTAGAGTGTCTTTTCAAATTGGAAAGGGAATGATATCCTATAGGCAATCCTACCAAAATAGATGATTCATCAGAATTTAGAATTTCAATCATTTTGAATCTCAATTCAGGTATTTGCCTTTGAAATGGCAGATTCAACTGATCTATAATATATAAAAATTCCCCATCTCCAAAACGACAGATACTTAATTTATCTTCAATTAGCTTGTCTAGCGTTTCATCAATTGACCTTACTTTTGGTAAAGGATAAATACGTATAATTACAGGATAAATCATTGCTAAAATATATTTCGCTATTTTTCGAAATACTTTAAAAAAACTACCATATCGAAAGTTCATTTGATCTTTTAATTTTTTAATCCAAGAATCATGTCAATAATCCAATATGCTGAGTTAAATTTTTTTGGAAACCAAGTCAAACTTTCATCCCAATAGCCAGGGCAATTAAAATACGCTTCATGTGCATAGCCATAATTGATTTCAACAATTAAAGGGTTGTTATTCTTATCAAAAACAAAATCATAGGCCAAACACTGTACCTTTAATTTTTTTGTCACTTCAAAAGCAATACTTATACAACGTTCATCTATTCCTTCTTTTTCATATTCTATAAAGCCACTTCCTGAAGCCCTAAAATCCCCAGTACGCACTAATCTTTTTATTCCGAAGGCTTTGTCTCCAATAGTAATTATTCTAATATCAAACGTGTTATTAGGAATGAATTCTTGAAACAGAAGGTAGCCTTTTTCACGTCCATGAATTCTTGCAAATTCAGTCGAAAAAAATAGCCTTCGAATACTTTTTAACACCTTTCTATTAGTACCACTTTTCATCCTTAACTTCCGAAGTTCTTCTTTCAAATTCCCCCATTTATCATAAGAGGGAAAACCTTTTCCAAAAGCAATATTAATAAGTTTTGTTGCTTCCTGTTTTGAGTGAATTAATCTCACATTTGATGAGCCAGCACCTCCACGCAATTTAAAAACTTTTGGATATTGAACCGTTTCAGACCAATGGTTTGCCTCATTTTTTGAATAAAAGACATCTGTTGGAACTAAAGGTGCTCCGATGGATTCTAATAAATATTTTTGGCCTAACTTATCATCAAAATGCCACCCGGTATTAAAATCGGGGAATACTCTTTTACCAGATTGTTCTATAGCAAACAATAACTGTTTGGCAAAAACTTTATCTTTAGCCAAAATATGATGATGATGCCAAAAAAGCACATCACAATCTCGTATCTGTTTTATAATATCAGAGTCATAACAGTTTACAATCTTAAAAGGTATTTTCTTTTCTTTACAATAAGCAATCCAATCTTGACTAAAACCCCAAGACGATTTATGTATGGCAATTTTCATCTTGATAATAAATTTAAAATTATATCTCTATGCGCTTCACACCTGATTAAATTAAGCAATAATCTCTTTTTCTTTTTGCTATAAAATGAAGGTATAAAATTTCTACCGAACATTCCATGCAAAATTCGATTTGAATAAGGCTCTAGAAAATGAGAATATTGTTTCCTTTTTAATTCAATGAATTTATCAAATTCAACATTCAATCTTAAATCGTCCGAAATAATTGCATTTAACTCAATAATTTTAGTATTAAATATTCTCGTTTCGTCTTCATTTAAAAGCTTTAAACCATCATTATTATTTTTGTTTTGAGAAAAAGGGATTATTTCAAAATCTATTTTTGAATCCTCTATTTTTAGAACTATGCCTATGCCAATATTCCATAATTCATTTTTCCTTAAATTATAATCAAAAATAAAATTTCCCAAACCATAAAAAATAGGTGAATCGTGATAGACCTCATATCCACTAAAACAATGGGTATGATGAGCCATTACTGCATTTGCACCGCAATCAACAAAAAAACGCAAAGTTTCTTTTAATCTTGGACTTGGTAATTGATACATTTCGTTCCCTCCATGATAAATTACAATGATAAAATCAACCTCATTCTTATATTTTCTAATATCATTAAAATTATTAACTAAAGATAAAGGGTTAGCCCCAGCATAATCTCCTTGTGTATTTGAAAATTCGTTTTCAGCAAAATTAAAAAAAGCTATCTTTTTATTTTTAATATATTTAATTAAGGGTTCTCGTGCACTTTCCAAATTTTCACCGACACCTACAAAATCAATTCTATTTAATTTTAAAGTTTCAATTGTTGAATTTAAACCAGCTACTCCATGGTCCATAATATGATTATTACTCAATGTCACGACATCAAATCCTCCAAATTTCAAAGTTTCAACAGTCTTTGTTGATGCTTTTAATAAAGGTCCAAATTTTTCAGAAATATAATCTTTGTCAATTAAAGGACATTCTAAGTTGGTAATAGCAATATCAACTTCTTCAAGTTTTGGTAAAAAATCATTGAATACTTGTTCGTGTTGATTATTTAAACTCAATTCTTCAATTCGATTTATTGGACAAAAATCACCTGTTATTAGAATTTTAATCATAACCTTAATTTTTATTCTTTATAATACGCCCCAATTCATCAGAAGTCATAAATTCAACATCTGGCCATTTTTTAATAATTTGACACAAAAGATTGTCTAATAGTTTTAAATTTTTCGTTCTGTTTTCTTCATCAATAAATCCGATATAATTAAGTCTATGTGACGCTATTATTGCCGGTTTTTTCCATCTAAAAGAAGTGGCAATTTGAGACATACATTCTTTAACATGATCTTTAGTTGAGCTTGTAGAAGGTTCAAAAATACAATTTCTTACTAAATATATTTGACCAACTTGATTTTTTTGACCGGTGTAGTGCCTTATATATTTATCCTTTTTTAATTCACCATCAGGTAGTAATTGATTTCTTGAAGTTTGAATAAATTCTATTCCTAAATCTAACATGGTTTCTTCTAATTTAGGACTCCAAACATAATTTGGCGCAATAAATGATTGAGATTTATAACCAAACTTTTTAGTAAAAATATCTTGTGCCTCCGTTATTATTTTTTTCTGATTTTCAATTTCAGAAGGATCCTCATAATTGAATGAAGCCATATAACTTTTTCTGTTTTCATTACTTATATTAGAACTAATTCCGAACATCTTAAAATCGAAAGTAATTCTAGTTTCTTTAGAGTTTTTCTTCAGAAAATCCATCCAAAGATTTACATTTAAATGTTCTCGGCCATGTAATTGTGGATGAAAAATTTGTTTTTCTTGACCGTATTTCCATAATTTATATGAACCCAAGTGTTCGGGATATTTATTAAGCGTATCTGTAAATGTCTCATAAAAATACTCTGAGAAATCAGCCTCCAATATTCTATCAAAATCTGGGTTAGCAACTATTGTGTTCGCCGTAATTATTGGATTTTTATTATTTGAGGTTTTATGTGATAATAAAACCTCAAATAATAAAGACAAATCCTTTTCACTCGCTAAAGAGTCAAATTTACAGAAGCTACATTTATCGACAGGAATTCCATTTTCCATTAAACCATTAAAAACTTTTTTTGAAGGCATTCTGATGGTTCCCCAGTCATCAGATTCTATCACAATGATCTTCCTGTTATTTGACCAACCGAATATATTATTTAAATTTCTACCAACTAAAGACTTTACTTTTCTAAAAATCATTTTTTAAATTATTACAGTATGTAAACCTTTTGTACATAAAAACTTCATCTCTCGCTAATTTTCAACTATCTGGTAAAGCAAAATAACCAAGGCTCTTAATCCTATTTCTCTGTTTATTATATCTAAAACTCTTATAAAAGATACCCTATGGCTACTCATGATTCCCAATTTATTATACCTAATTGCTGTTTCAATTAACTGTTGTTGTATTTGTAAAGATTCAATCAGTATTTTACCACAATCGTAGGGGGTAATTATTATTAATTTCATGATATTTTTCAACAAAAATCAATGCATACAAAATTAAAAAATTGCTTTAGTCTTTGACATATCACTTTATGATACTGAGTATTGTACTTTCAGGATTTACCAAAAAAGACAATGATAAAAAAGGTATAATCAACAACATATTTACAAATTCGGTTTATTTTATTAATTCTATTAAAGCCTTATCTCCTTCCATTAATAAGGCTATTAAAGGGTTACCAATTATTGTAGTTAAACCTATCGTATCAAAACCCATTCTAATTGTTACAATTAAATATAGTAATAGCGCCGGTGTTGAAAATTTCAAAACAAAATTAATAAATTTATCATGAAACTTTTGTACAAACAAAAAGGTTAAGGCAATAGATAAGCTAAAAGCAATATTAAGAAATCTACCACCAGACGGAATGGACGAAACTATGTTAGCGATCCCGAAAAAAAATAAGACAAAACTAAACAAACCATAAAGTTGTTTATTACTTTTAATCTGCTGACGCCATTTCCAAAAAAGGACTATTAAAAAAATATAAACCGAATATTTTAGGGCTTTAGTACGGAATGGAACATACCAGTTAACTCCTTTACCTGCTTCAACCCTTTGTTCTCTATAGTCTACGTTGGTATAATTATTAACTTTTAATTCAAAAACAACCGGTAAAACGCCTTCAATGTTATTTTTAATCGATTCTAAATTCAGTTCACTGATAAACATGGAAATCATAAAAAAATAAAAATAGAAAAGCAACTTGTTGCCCAATAATAAATATATAAATAAGACTGCTACCGGTAACATAAACGAAAAATGAACAAACGGCGATAAAAAAGCAATTAACAAGCCCTTTTTATTTCCCTCTAAAAAATACAACAGGCAGCCATACACAAATAATTGCGCCGCCGTCCAGAATCTAAACCCATTTATATTCCAAATCGGATTAATAAATGCAAAGATAATCAACAAAAAAATACTGATAATGGTAGCCGGATGCGTTATTCTATTTAACAATAACCATAAATTACGCGAGAAAAAAAACCCGAAAATAAGGCCATATACTAAAAACAGAATTTTATAATTATTGGTAAATAGTGATACTAAATTGTCTAACAACGGTTTAAGAATATCAACATATCCTGTATCTTCTGCATATAATCCTTTTACAAGATTTGTTTGTTCACCACCATCTGAAATTTCAATAAATTGATCACGATATCTGTTAGCATCAATATCTGCATTAGAGATCACCATGGTATACCCAAAAAATGCCACAAATAACCATACAATATTCTTGGCCCATAACTCATGATAATTCCTGAAGGCAAAAAATATACTTAAGAATGGCCAGATTAAAAAAAGCCCGGCTGCATAAATACTATGTTGAGATATTCTATGTTGCATTACTATAAATTATAATACTTAATCCAGTAAGTTTAAAAATTCGTTGCATACATTTTCAATGCGATATTGATCAATATTTTGAATCCTAAATTGATTCGTATAATTCCCTTCTAAAAATTCATCCACTATTTTTTTGTTAAAACCCATTGAATCAATTGATAAGATAGGTCTTTGCATCAAATAATAATCAATTAACTTACTGGGTAGTTGTGTTGAATTATTATTATTAATATTTAAAACAAAATCCATTTCGCTCAAGATGTTGAGTAATTCAAGCCTGGGTAAGTAGTCTTTTACTTCAATTTTTCCTTTTACTCTTTC
>Ga0209633_10000532_pt1 | contig 43866 bp, 40 predicted proteins | sample Cruoilmetagenom1_FD_187290 | JGI IMG/M metagenome (GOLD analysis project Ga0209633, IMG submission 187290) | Oil polluted marine microbial communities from Coal Oil Point, Santa Barbara, California, USA - Sample 1 (SPAdes) (version 2) | ecosystem: Environmental > Aquatic > Marine > Oil seeps ...
AACCCATTTCTATTAATTTTCCACTAATATTTTGTGAACATCCTTCTAACTTTACATAATAATTAGAAAATTCTCTTCTAGTTGGGTAATTGCCTCTTTGCTCCTCAAAACTTCCCGGATGATTTTTTAATTTTTCATGATCATACTCTATTGAATATGTTGAACTAACAACCTCTTCAAGAACTTGCTGCTCATTTTTATTTGTGCATTCAATATAAATTTTATTACCGCTTTTGGCTGAGGGAATATTTTGCGGATACCAATTCTTTTCTATATCAAAATTGAAAAATTTACTTATTTTATTCACACAAACTGAAGTACCGTTGGCTTTTCCATCGCCGGAATATCCTGCTATATGCGGAGTTCCGTATTCCACTAATTGTTGTAATTCTAAATCAATTTCCGGTTCACTCTCCCAAACATCAAGCACAACCCTGCTCAATTTATTGTTCCTTACTGCTTTTTTTAATGCCGCCGTATCAATCACCTCACCTCTGGAGGAATTTATAATCAGCGGTTTCCTTGAAAGTTTATCAAAAAAAGTATCATCAGCTAAATGAAATGTTTTGTATAAACCTTCTTTCTCTAATGGTACATGAAATGAAATTATATCGCTTTCTTCAATAATATTATCTAGAGAAACAAAATTATCCGATCCTTCAATTTTTTCTCTTGGCGGATCATTTAACAATACTCTCATCCCTAAAATCTCGCTAACTTTTTGGATTTTTGAGCCAACATTCCCAACACCAACAACTCCAATTGTTTTATTTACTAGCTGAAAATTATCTTTTTGAGCTATTTTTAATAGTATTGTAGTAATATACTGCATTACTGAAGTAGAATTACAACCAGGAGCATTTATCCATTCAATATTATTTTTTTTACAATAATCAAGATCAATATGATCATATCCAATAGTTGCTGTTGTTATTAATTTTACAATTGAATTCTTTAATAACTCCTTGTTACATTTTGTTCTAGTTCTAACAATAATAGCTTCCGCATCCAAAACTTTTTCATTCGTAATTTCTTTTCCGGGAAAATAAAACACATCTGCAAACGGCTCTAGAACTCCCTTCAAAAAGGGAATTTTATCATCAGCAACTATTTTAATTTTTTTCGACACCTTAATTCTAATTTAATCTGTAAATTTATTTTTCCATGCCCAAAGCCCCAGGGCCGGATTTGAAATATAAAATATTTCTTCACCATCCGGCATAATATTAAAACCATCTTCTAATTTTTCAGGATTATAAATCTTCATCATTCCTTCTAAATCTGCATAATTAAAATTGACACTTTCAATTTCAGCTTGAGTTAAATTGCCCGGACAATAGGTAATTTTAAATCGATTTTCCGATGATCCATGAATTAAATGGGCAGCTGCACTTAAATTAGTCTTTAAATCTTCATTTTCACTTACAAGGTTTAAAACCTCCGGGGTAGTTACATATCCATACTTTCTAATTAGTTTATCAATTTCAGGGTCTTCTCCAAATTCTTTTAATCCGGGGGCCAGTACAATTAACTCTCCATTATCCTGCAATGCCATTCTAGTTCTATAAATACTTTTATTGCCCAGCCAGGTTGATTTAAATTCAGAGGCATCCAAATAAACTACCACTTTGTTCAATGGTTTTTCTAGCATTTGGAAATTTACTTTTTGAGATAAATCAGCTGCTAATTTAAATGTTTCATAATCATCGCCAATATATAGTCCTCGAATGACTAAATTCCCTAAATCGTCTTTTCCAATAACAGTCAGTACATATAAAATAGGTAGGTTTTTTGCGAAATTATCAGATGCAAAGTTTAGCACTTTTCTCACAGGCGTATCTGCCCTTCCCATCATTCTTTCCATTCCAAAGGCCGCACCTAAGTAATGACTTTTATTAATTCCCTCCGATCCACCTGTTCCAACAAAAATATTTTTATTATAATTTGCCATACCCACAACTTCATGGGGCACTACCTGTCCGATTGAAAGAATTAAATCATGATTCCCTTCTACCAATAATTTATTAACCTGAGCAGGCCAATCATAGTTAACTCTGCTTTCGGAAACATCTTTAACAAAATCTGAGGGAACTCGTCCAAGAGTAAATAAATCGTTTCGCCAATCATGAACTCTAAACAAACTTTGAGGGACCCCGGGGAACATTTTCTTTATTTCATGATCAGACATTTGTGCATGGGTTCCTAACGCCGGCAATACATCAGTTAATGATTGTCTATAATAATAATAGGCATATGTAGTTATTTCACCTGCCCTGGAATGATATCTTGTAAAGTCAGGAGGTATTGCCAGTACTTTTTTCTTTGAGCCGAGTGTTTCGAAAGTAGAAATAAGTGCTTCCTTCAAAGAAGCAGAATCTATAACATCTGTTTCCGAACCTCTTGCATAATATGTCATTTATTTATTTCCTTCCATGGCGGAACTGACGGCAAATATTTATTAAATTCAGTTATAAGGGACTCTTCATAATCACCTTTATACTCTCCGGTAAAAAATTTGTCCAATGCTTCATTATAAAATTTTTCCCAGGATTTTTCTTCACGTCCAGGATTAATTGGATAAAATAATACGTTATTTGCTTTTGCTGCTTTTTTATCACCTGGTGCATCACCAATCATTAAAATTTTGTCATCATCATACTTACCTTTTGCTCCATACATTAAATGTTCCGTTTTTGTTCCAAATTCTTGTCCAGCAATAATTGAGACATATTTTGTAATATCATTTTCATCCCACTCTCTTGTAAGGGCTTCAACCGGGGTTTGGGAAATGACCATTGCATCAGCCTTTTCTCTCAACTTAACTAAAGATTCTTTCATCAATGGAAAAGGTGGAATTCCGTACACCATTTTTTTTACATCTTTATTGATTTCTAATGACCATTTTAAAGTAGTTTGAATAATTGGATCATTATTTTTTAATGAATATTTTTCTAACGCAGGATTACCCAATTTGGTTTCTTTTTTAGTCCATTCAATAAGAGGTGTTAAATCCGGAAGTTTAGCCTTTCGATCTATTACCTCTTTTCTCTTACTTAATAACTCAATAACTCTGATAAGTGCTTGAAATCTATTATATCCTCTTGTGTTCGAATAAAGATTTACAAAATCCCAGCTTTCTCTTACATACTTTGAGATAATTTGTAAATCCCAATACAATATTGTATTTGGACAAAAACATTCTTTATGTTTAATCTCCATTGTATCAAATGCGCAACCATCGGAATCTATGCCCACAAAAAAATCTTTTGTAACTTTTATATCTTTTAGTATTTGAAATGGATCTTGAATCATTTGTTCTCCATAAACGAAATAACTTTATTCACTTGCGACTATCATACATTATCTTTTTACTCGAGCATTTCCTTCCCAGATACTCCAAACCATATCCTCATCAGCCGGCTGAGCGTAATCGGTTAAAAAGGTTGCGGCCATAGCACCGGTAGCCCATCCAAATTGCGGCCATTTCTCTGCGTCCCAATTTCTCAAAATTGCATATAACAATCCGCCTACAAATCCATCTCCGCCGCCAATTCGATCAAGCACTCTGATTTCTCGTGGTTTAATAATATGCCAATTATCTCCTTCAAGCATTATAGAACCCCATAAATGTTTATTTGTGCTAACAACCTCTCGAAGTGTAGTTGCAAAAACAGATGCATTTGGGAATTCTTTTTTTACTCTTGTAATCATTTCTTTAAAACTTTCTATCTTCTCTTCAAGACCTTCACCACCGGCTTCCGGACCTTTAATTCCTAAACAAAGTTGGAAATCTTCTTCATTGCCAACTAGAATATCTGAGACAGAAGCAATCTCTCTAAATGCCTCGCCTAACTCTTTTTCTCTTCCTTTCCAAAAAGTAGCACGGAAATTTAGATCGAACGAAATCCTTGTCCCATGTTTTTTTGCGGCTCTTGCTAATTCAAGGCAAAAAGTTGAGGTTTCCGGAGAGAGAGCTGCAATAAGACCGGATAAATGAATAACTTGAACTCCTTCTTCAGAGAATATTCGTTCCAAATCGAAATCATTAACATTCAATGTTCTCCCAACTTCTCCTGCCCTATCATTATGTACTCGTGGGCCTCGTGAACCAAAACCACTATCAGCAATATTAAATTGATGTCGATAACCCCATGGTCCGTTTTGATCAAGGTCTTTGCCTTCATAATCCATGAAACGATTTTTGAGATTTGCTTTTATTAGTTGAGAGATTGGACTATCTTTTACAAATGTAGTCAAAACTTTAACAGGTAAACCGAGATATGAAGATATACTCGCAACATTAGTTTCGGCACTAGTTACCTGCATCTTAAAACTATCACTGCTATGCACAGGCTGACCATTTTCCGGTGTTAATCTAACTCCCATACTAGTAGGGACTACTAAAGAATACTTACAATCATTTTTTAATTCCAATCCCATTGCCTTACCTTAATTTATTTTTTTATTATTCGAGATATCAGAAAAATTAGTTTTGAACCTTCAATGTCATTTCGACCGAAGGGAGAAATCTTTGCTTTTAGCTCATATTAGAAGATTACCTTCGGTGAGCTCGCAAGCTCGGTTCTCACGTCGCTCCGCTCCTCAGAATGACGTGTGTTTTTAATTTTTCAGAAGTCTCTATTAATTAATGTTAAACATATTTTAGATATTTTCAATCATTTTCATTTATTAAATATTTTCTTAATTAAACACCGCTGTAAATATTAAATCCGCCATCAATTGGTAATACAACTCCCGTCATAAATTTAGAAAGGTCGGAGAGCAAGAATAGTGTAGCACCAACAAGATCTTCAGGTTGTCCAAATTTGTTCATTGGCGTATTATCAATAATCTTTTTACCTCTCGCAGTTAACTCACTAGTATTTTCATCAATTAGTAAAAATCTATTTTGATTAGTTAAAAAGAATCCAGGTGCAATTGCATTAACCCTAACATTCATTTTGGCAAAATGAACTGCTAACCATTCTGTGAAATTATTTATTGATGCCTTTGCTGCAGAATATGCAGGAATTTTTGTTAAAGATCTAAACGAATTCATTGAAGAAACATTAAGAATAACACCGGATTTTCTTTCAACCATCTCTTGAGCAAAAACCATTGTAGGTAAAAGAGTTCCTAAAAAATTCAAATCAAATACTTTTTGAAATCCTTCCATTTCTAGTCCGAAAAAAGTATCTTCTAAAGAATTAATATTATCATCTGAAATAAATTCATCCTTTGTTGTAGCTTTAGGGGAATTGCCCCCAGCTCCATTAATTAGGATATCCACTTTAGTAAAATTTTGAAGAATAATTTTCTTGGCATCGCTTAATGAAGTTTTATCCAGAACATTTGCTTCTACACTAATTGCTTCAGTTTTATAATCTGATCTAACTTCTGAAGCTACTTTCTCAGCATATTCCTTCTTTATATCTAAGATTGCTAACTTAACACCGGCACTAGCAAGGCTTTTAGCTAAAACTGCTCCTAGAACACCACCTCCACCGGTCAGCACACAAACTTTTCCATTTAAATCATCGAAAGAATTTAATTGCATTACTTCTCCTAATTTAGTCCCAAATTCGAGCATAAAATTTTCGCATTTTCAGTCAACTTATTAAAGTCTCCACTTTCAATAGCTTCTTTATCAACCAACGCCGATCCAATTCCAACGGCACTTGCTCCATGATTTATCCAATCAATAGCATTACTAAGATTTACTCCGCCAGTGGGAATTACATTTAAATGCGGAAGCGGCGCTTTAATAGACTTGATGAATGACATTCCAAGATTATCTGCAGGAAATATTTTAACAAAGTCTGCACCTTGTTCATAAGCCGCTTGAATTTCAGTTGGTGTAAATCCTCCGGGAATTACCACCAAATTACTCTTTATTACTGAATCAACAATCTCGGATTTATAAATAGGACTTACTACAAATTTTGCACCTGCATCTATTGCTTTAAGTGCTGTTTCCGAATTCGTTACAGATCCAACTCCAAGCAAAATATCATCACCAAACTTTTTGTCAGCTAACTTAATTGATTCAATTGCATTTGGGATTGTCATTGTTAATTCAATTCCAGTAACGCCACCGTTCATTATGGCTTCAATAACTTTTAATAATTGATCAGGATTATTCATCCTTACAACAGCTAAAACTTTCTTTTCCTTGATTGATTTTCTTATTTCTTCTCTTTTCATTTTTAGTTAAAAGGTTCCAAATGATTTTTAAAATGTTCAATTAAAAAGTGATAATGCAAGTCTTCATTTTTTTGCAGGCAATTAAAAATTTCTTCTTTAAATAATAAATTTCCTTTTTCATCAGTTGATGTTAATACTTTACCAAAAGTGACATGCAAAACCTGCCTGGCATCATTTTGCGTGAATAATTCCACTAGTTGATCATCAGAATATTTATCCGAAGGAAAAACATTATTTATATCTGCCGATACATGATATGTCAGTTTTTCTTTTTCAAACTCACTTCGGGCAAAATCAAGAATTTTTCGAAATTCGTTCGGATTTACTTTTGCAATAACTTTGAGAGCTTCTAAATAGCTAGTTCCAGCTGTTTTAACATGTGTATATCCCCTCTTAAGTTGGCCGATCGCTTTATATATATCGAATTTATCACTCCCGGAGTGTAAACTGATTTTATATGAACCAAAATATTCTGATATAATTACATGTTTTAAATATTCTTCTTTGAATAATTCTAAATCCCCCTTGTAATCAATTCCTTTTTCAAATTCTCCGATAAAACGGGGAGCCAAACTAATTATTTTCACTCCCAATCGTGTTAGTTCGGACACAATGAAAAAATGTTCAAACGGTGAAGTAACGGATTCAGTCTCATCAACAGATATTTCAATTTCATAGGCGCTGTCTTGATAATTGCTCTCGAGATGTTGATATAATAATTTTATATGTGCAACTGCATTCCCATATTTTAAAGCTGCTCTTAAAACATCTTCGTAGTTTGGTACAATTAAAAAATCATCGCTTACATTAAAACTTACTGAAGTATAGCGATTAACTAATTCCGTTAACGAATCTTCCAGTCCCGACCAATTTAACTCATTTACTTTATTTTCAACATCAAGTAAACCTAAAGTATCGGCCTCGTTTATAACATAGTCACTGGGATCAAAAGTAAACATTGTGAATCCAGCTTTTATCATTCTATCGATGTCTTCAACCGTTTTTAAGTGATCCGCATCGGCACCAAATCCATTTTTGTAGCCCTCTTGGAAAACTGCCCAAACTGCTGCATCCATTACTTCATCTGCTGACCTATTTGTTCTGGTCAATTCTCTGATCGATTGTTGTGCAATCACCGGCTTAAAATCACTTCCTTCTAAGGAACGGATATGTGCCGAATTGGCAATACCCAGTCTATCACCAAAACCAAACGAATTTGAGAGACCCAGTAAAATCGGTTTTGTAAAAGGAAATAATTCCTGAAGTTTTAATGCGTTCGAATGAATCAAATTACATTTTTTTAGAATAATATTTTCATTCGAATTTAAAATCAACTCACCATCAAAATCATTAATTTGGGATGATTTTTTGTCCTGAGTTAATATAAAAAGAAACTTTTGGTCATTAATCTTTCCAATAAAAAAAGTTGATTCATTTAGCTTATTTATCGATCTTGGATAAATATAAATTTCTAAACCATTGGATGATTCTATACGAACGAGATCATTATCCTGCGTCTCTAAATTTTCATTCATTTCTATTATATCTGAGATTGTCATTCTAAATCCTTAGTAAAAAGTAAAACTATTATAATTTATAAGCTTTCTTTACAAGATTATAAGTCAAATCTTTTATTATTTCTCTAGCCTCTTCCAGAGTTAAAATATGCTTAGCAACCAATCCACCCAAATAATTGGCATCTATTCTCCTTGCAACATCATGTCTTGCCGGAATCGAAACAAATGCCCTGGTATCATCATTAAATCCTACCGTGTTATAAAAACCAGCAGTCTCAGTTATCATATGTCTATATCTCGTAATACCCTCAATGCTATCGTGAAACCACCAAGCAGGCCCTAACTTCATGGCAGGATAATGACCAGCCAAAGGAGCTAATTCCCTAGTATATGTTGTTTCGTCGAGCGTAAAAACGATGAGTGTAAAATCAGTATTATTTCCGTACTTATTTAATAATTGTTTTAAGTTATTTGTGTATTCAGTTGATTGAGGAATATCATATCCTTTATCCAAACCGTATTTCTTATAGAGTAAATCGTTATGATTTCGATTAGAACCTGCATGAATTTGCATAGTAAGTCCATCTTCACAACTCATACGTGCCATTTCCATTAACATATTGGCTGTAAACAATTTTCCATCATTTTCAGTGGCTTTTCCATTTAGGGCTCTGCTAAATATCGCTTCACATTCTCCAACTCCTAATTCATTGGTATAAGGTGACTGGACACCATGATCGGTAGATGTTGCACCATTATTTTTAAAGAACTCCCTTCTCATTTCCAATGCTTCAATAAACTTATCATAATTATTTATTTCCAAAGATGTAAGTTGTTCGAGTTTTAATATTTCACTTTTCCATTCGGGATTTATTAAATTTGTTAATGAATCAGGTCTGAAACAGGGTATGACTTTTCCATCCCAAGCTGACTCTTTAATAAATTTATGTTGCTCTAAATTATCTGTTGCCGCATCTGTTGTTGTTAATACCTCAATTTTAAATTGATTAAAAAGGTTTCTAGGCAAAAAGTCTTTCGTTTGTAATTTTTCGTTTAGAAGATCAAAAATACTTTGCGCATTATTTCCATTTAACTTTTCATTTATTCCAAAAACAATATTAAATTCGTAATCAAGCCAAACACCCGACGGTGTTCCATTGAATAAATAGTAATTGTCCGCAAATATTTGCCATACTTTCCTGGGATCTTGACCCGATCGAGTTCCGTCTTTTCGAGGAATATCTAAATCATCAAGTGAAATTCCTTGAGAATATAACATCCTAAACACGTAATGATCAGGTATAATAAATAGTTCAGTCGGGTTTGGGAATGGTTTATTATCAACAAAAATTTTGGGATCAACATGCCCATGCGGACAAACTATTGGAAAATCCTTTACTTCATAATAAAGCTCTACGCTATTTTTGCGAATAGCCTCATCAGAATCGAAAAAACGTTCATTATGTAGTTTAAATTCGCTCATTGTTTTCTACTACTTTTTTGTTCCATTTTAACGAACACAGGTTCCCCTTAAAATTAATTGAGTTGGAATTTCAATAGATTTAGTTTCATTAGAATCCGAATTGTTAATATTATCCAATAGAATATTCATAGAATTTTGAGCTATTAGTTTGGTTGGTTGATCAACACAACTAAGTGGTGGAGATAAATATTTCTGTTCACTGCCATCACCAAAGCAGATGACATCAATATCTTCTGGGATTTTTAATCCAAGTTCATTAACAGCTCTATAAATTCCTAAGGCAACAGGATAGGTAACAGTAAAAATTAATTCCGGCAAATTATTATTTTTATACAATTTCATAAAAGATTCATATCCATACTTTTCCCCAAATCCGCCTTTGAATATCCAATCGTTATTTATTGGAATTTCATACTTCTTCATTGCGTCTTCAAATCCTAAATATCTTTGTAATCCAATATTTACCTCATCGTAGCCAGCAAAGTGTGCAATTTTTTTATATCCAATTTTAATAGCATGTTCAATAGCGGAAAAAGCACCACCCCTATCATCTACATAAACTTTATTTACGTTATCCAGGTTCGGAATTCTATCAATAAAAACTATTGGAATATCTCGCTGAAGAGCCTTGTTAAATACAGAATATTCCGTAGTTTCTTGCGTTATTGAAACGATTATCCCATCTACTTTCATAGCTAGAAGGGTTTCTATATGTTTTCTCTCTCTCTCTTTATTTTCTTGAGAGACCATAAGGATTATTTCATAATTATTTTCGAAAGCCAGATCATAAATTGATTCTATTATAGAGCCGAAGAAAAAATGTGCAATTTTTGGAACAACAACACCGATAGTATTCGTTTTTTTTGAAGAAAGATTTCTCGCCATATAATTGGGAGTGTATCCCATTTCTTCTACTGTATCAACAACTAATTTTTTAGTTCCGGATGATATATCCGGATGGTTTCTTAAAGCTTTTGAAACCGTAACTGCCGATACATTCAATTTTTGGGCAATATCATTTAATGTTAAGGAAGAACTCTTCATTTAATAATTTCTAAATGTAATTTTTTTTATTTACTACATCGGTTACTTTATCGATAACTAAGGTATCTAATTACTTTACAATTGTCAAGACAAAAAATCAAATTAGAAGAAAATCAAAGGATTTTAGAAATGTTTAATTGGTATTTATTTGATAAATTTTTATTAGTATGTTAAAAAATATGCTACTATATCTTCAACTTACACAATACAATTAACAACGAATCGAGCCTAAAATCAAAAACATTTAACATTCAAATCCCTTACGCGAAAGGACTCCTTTGTTATAATAATGTTTTACTTCTTTCATTTCAGTTACAAGATCCGCCAAATCAATAATTTCTTCAGGACAGTATCTTCCGGTCAGTATTAATTCGACGGCTTCCGGTTTTTGTTCTATCAAATTTATCAAATCTTCAAGTTCTAACAATTGGAAATAAATTGATACCAACACCTCATCCAAAACCATTATTTCATATTTACCGGATTTCATTTTGTTTATGCATTCGGAAAGCCCATTTTTTACCTCTTCTTTTAACGAGCTTGAAGGAAGTTTTTTTCGAAAGACAAATTTATCATTTGCGTATTGTTTTATCTCTATAAAATCAGATAGTCTATTTAGAATCTTTAATTCGCTGTAAGAATAATCTTTCATAAACATAGCAAAGAATGTTTTCATTCCATTACCTGCAGCTCTGATTACTTGACCGATTGCAGCCGTTGTTTTTCCTTTTCCATTTCCGGTGTATACTTGAATCATCTTTTACCATTTTTTATTAATGAATAATAGTCAAAAATTCGAGTTTCATGATATTTCTTTTTTAAAGCCATAAGACAATCGGCACACAAACAATCTTCGAAAAGTGCTTTTATGAATGCCTCATCCTTTAAGGTCAGTTCAATATCAAAACATTGACACTGCGTAATGTTACCTGGTTTGCATTCAAATTTTGAATTACACCGCGGGCAACTTTTAATTTCATGTTTATTATATTTCTTCATTTTGTAAGTTTATTTTATGAACACCATTTTTTGTCTTAACCAATTTTCATTCCAGAATATCAGAATTCAATTTCTATTTAACTGGTAACTTTTTTCATTTATATAAAATTTTTAGATCTCAATTCAAATTATATATTCCACCTGCTGCCCGACTTAAGTTATATTCTACATCATAATTTGTTGCTTGCGATTCTTAATCACTTTTTGAAGATTTAAGAAAAAGACTATTTGTACATAGACAAATGGAATCATGCACTGAGTGAGTGAATTGTAGTTTATTTATCTCAACAAGGAATTTATTTAAATCTACATGAACAGTGTTGTAAACTATTGAATTGCCTTTAATTGCAAATCCGCTCTTCAGTGCTTCTCTAAGGATCATTTTGTTCATAGTTATCCCGCTATGATAAAAATTTTGTTTAAATAAATGTTAAAAGGATTCGGGATAAAAAAAAGAAGAGTTATCATCAGCTTCAATTCCCGAAAGCTTTTTTTAGAAATAATTAGGCAGGTCTCCTGGCTCATTCAGTCTTTAACGCCTTCCCGTCCATCATAATATGCACAGTGGCCAAATGTTAAAGATTTTTACGAACTTACAGTTGCGGGTACAGCTCCGGAATATTCCACATTTTGTGGTGTCACCGGATTCCCTTTTAATAAAATTTTAACCTAAAAATTTGTAGAAGAAAGTTAGATAAAAATTTATGCAGAACAAAATTCATTTCACTATTAGTGACATAAAATGTTGATAATTCTTAAAAAATATCATACTAGTCTTGCTATTTATTTTCATAATAACTTTAGAATAAAACAATTCAAATCAATTAATTATTCTTTTTTTGTCTAAGTATATTGGCTATATTTAATAATTCTTTTCAAAATACTCTTGGGTCTTCTTATGAATAATTTTGTGTTCAAATCCTTCCATGAAATGACCAGGAAAGATTATGAAACTATTGGTTTTAAATCCGGTTTAGAAATTCACCAACAGTTATTAACGGAAAAAAAACTTTTCTGCAGATGTCCTGCCGGTCGATATAATAAAAAATATAATGCTGAAATTTTGAGACATATGCGGCCTACCCTTTCAGAAATGGGTGTATATGATGGCACAGCATTAATGGAATTCAAAACGAAGAAGGAAATCATCTATAGAATAAATCGTGAAACTGTTTGTACCTATGAGATGGATGATACACCTCCCTTTTTGATAAATGAAGAGGCTTTGGAAAGCGCTTTAGGTATTGGAATGCTTTATGGTTGTAATACAGTTGATGAAATTCATATTGCAAGAAAACAGTATTTGGATGGCAGCATACCCACTGGTTTTCAGAGAACTGCCGTATACGCTGTTGATGGCTCTATTCCTTATAAAGACGGAAATATAAAAATCATTCAAATGTCAATTGAAGAAGATTCTTGCAGAGAGGTTTCGGATAAAAACCATGAAAGAATTTATTTAACCGATAGACTTGGAATGCCATTAATTGAAACAGTAACAGAGCCTGCAATGAAAACTCCGGATGAGGTTGCAGAAGTAGCTTGGATTTGTTCTAAGCTTGTTAGAAGTACGAATAGAGTCAGACGTGGAATGGGAGCCGCACGAGAAGATGTAAACGTTAGCGTAACAGGTGGAACAAGAGTAGAAATAAAGGGAGTGCCTAAAATTCCGGATATTCCTTTACTTACTTATAATGAAGCCATGAGACAATGGAATTTATTAAGGTTGAAAGAAGAATTGAAAGCTAGAGGAATTACTCCTGAAACATTTAAAGCAGAATCAAAAGATATTACAAACATACTTAAAAAAGTGAGCTATTGGCCCCTTAAATCTGCAATAAATAAACAACTTTCAATAAAGTGTATAGTACTAAAGGGGTTTGTTGGTTTACTTCATTGGCAAACACAGACCGATACTTATTTTTCGAACGAAATATCAGACAGAATTCGAGTAATAGCCTGTTTGACTATCATTCCTAATTTAATTCATTCTGATAGTAAAGGAGAATCAATTGCTTCTCAAGAATGGAAGAAAATAAAAAGATACGTTAGATCTAACAAGAATGATACTTTAGTATTAGTATGGGGAACCGAACTCGATACTGAAACTGCCGTAAATGAGATAATAACAAGGGCAAGAGAAGCTGCAATTGGAATTCCTTCAGAAACTAGACAAGCATTGAGTGATGGAACTAATGGATTTGAAAGGATATTACCCGGTGCGGATAGAATGTACCCGGATACAGACCTACCTCCAAAAAAGATTGAAGCAAAAAAACTAAACGAAATTAAAAAATGGTTACCGGATAAATTTTGGGAAAGGCAAAAGTGGTATGAAGAATTGGGAATACCTATTGACACAATAGAAGAACTATCGATCTCAAAGTTTGCGTCACTATTTAAAAAAGTAGTTTTAGAATGGAAACTAGATCCAACTTTAGTTGCTGTGGTATTAATTCAATTTCCCAAAAGAATAAAAAGAGAAGGAATGGATTCCAAAACTATATCAGAATCCATGCTCCATGAAATTCTATACGAATATAAATTAGGGAATATTACAAAAGACTCATTACTAAATATCTTGAAAATGTCTGTAGAAGTTGGGGCTTTTTCAAAAAATATTATTCCCGACAAATTATCAATTAGTGATTTAGAAATGGCGATAAAAAACGAATTGAAAAAAAATGAAAACTCAAAATTTTCGAATACTGCAAAGAAAAAACATTTTATAGTTGGTCAACTCATGTATGAATTACGCGGGAAACTTCCTGCAACAATGGTTGCGGAACAGTTAGGATTTAAAAATGGAGTTAGTAATGGCTGATAATAATGACTATAAAGGATATCAAGGCGAAGCTCTAGAATTATTAAAAAAATATAGCGCAATGGTTTGGAGTGACGTTGAACTAATTACCGAAGATGGAACTTTCCTGGGTATTATACTTCCCCGTTCAGAAACAGCCGATAACTTTCATATTGTGATAAAAATACAAGTGGGCTATAATTTCGGTATCGCTGTAGAGAAAATAAAAGATATTAAAATTTTAGGAAGAAAAGAAGCAAACTATAAAATTCCGGAAAAAGAATTTCCATTTCATCCTAATAGACCTAAGGTTAAATTATTCGGAACAGGTGGAACTATTGCCAGTCGATTAGATTACAGAACCGGTGCAGTTATTCCTGCATTTTCTCCGGGAGAATTGTATGGCTCAGTTCCTGAATTGGCTGATTATTGCAACCTGGAGACCGAAAAACTTTACGGCGAATTTAGCGAAAATATTGGTCCAAAACACTGGGTCGGTACTGCAAAAGCAATAGGAGAAGAAATTAAGAAAGGAGTTCAGGGCATAGTAATTGGACATGGAACAGATATTATGCATCATACTTCGGCTGCTCTCTCTTTTATGGTACAAAATTCACCGGTACCGATTGTAATGGTTGGATCTCAACGATCAAGCGACAGACCATCTTCAGATGCAGCACTAAATTTAATTCACTCTGTGAAAACAGCTGCTGAAAGTGATATTGCAGAGGTTTTAGTATGTATGTTCGGACCTACTTCCGATATTTACGGACTGTTACATAGAGGTACAAGAGTTCGTAAAATGCACTCCAGTTATAGATCAACGTTTAGAACTATTGGTGAAATTCCAATTGCTACTGTTAGTAAAGAAAAAATTGTCCCTTTAAAAAATGATTATAAAAAAAGACGTGATGATAATGAAGTAAGTATAAATGCTGTATTTGAAGAAAAAGTCAGTATAGTGTACTATTATCCCAATATGCAGCCAGATATAATCGATTCACTTGTTGATAATGGTTATAAGGGCATTGTAATCGCGGGTACAGGGCTAGGACATGTAAACAAACCAATGTATCCGGCCCTAAAACGTGCTAGTAAAGCTGGAGTAGCCGTATATATGACAGTACAGACTTTATGGGGTTATGTACAAATGTATGTTTATGAAACCGGCAGAGAAATGATGGATCTTGGTGTAATTCCAGCTGCCAACATGCTGCCTGAAGTAGCTTATGTAAAGCTCGGCTGGGCACTTGGGCAAACTAATGATTTAAAGAAAGTGAAAGAAATAATGTTGACACCAATTGCAGGCGAAATTACGGAAAGAGAGCCAAGCAATGGTTATTTAATTTATCAAGGTGGATTAACAGAGGTTGAGGAATTTATAAAAAACAATAGGAAATAAAAAACGTACGTTGCTGAAAATATCAACAACGTACGCTTGATAAAATATTACTCACTATCCTTTATTTAAGAAGAACCAACTTTTTAGTGCTAACAAAGTCACCGGCTTTTATTCTATAGAAATAAACGCCACTTGCATAATTAGCGGCATTCCATAATACATTATAATTACCTGGCTTATAATTTTTCCTAATTAAAGTTTCAACTTCAGCGCCAAGAGCATCAAATACTTTTAATTCTACTTCAGTATTTTTTGGTACTGAAAAGTTAATTGTAGTAGAAGGATTAAACGGATTAGGATAATTCTGAGCTAAATCAAATACTTTTGGAACTGCATTATCATCGTCTACACCCACCATAGGTTCTTGTATTGAAATGTTATCTATTGCCCAACCCCAACCGTTTGTATTGGCATCAGCAAATAGTCTAAATCTTACAAGAACTTCATCACCAGCAGAAAATGTTTGCAGTAAATCAACAACTTGTGTTCTATACATTGTTGAATCACCGGGAGTACTGTTGTTAAATGCATCTAACCAAGCAGCATCATTTCTAGCATCATAGCCATCAACTAGAGGTAACCAGGTAGCACCATTATCCTTACTGCCTTCAACTATTACAAAATCCCAGAATGTAGCATCACCGAATACTGTTCCATCATTTCCCGGTTCAACTAAAGCTATATCATCATAAATGAGTGTTGCATCTGAACCTGCAACAACTATTGGAACTTTAAGTGTTACTGTTAGGTTTGAAGCATCCGGATATGCATGAGGTGAATGCAATGCACCGCTAGTAAAACCAGCTGGCATATCATACGCCAATCCGCTACTTACAAAATCCGAAACATCGACAGAATCATCAATACTGTTTGAATATGTTTGCTGTGCTGTAAGTAATGGGAATACTATAATTGGATTACCGGCTGATTTATATTCAGCACCATCCTTAAATGCTAAAACAGAAACCGATAGAGTATCTAAACCATTAACCGGAATAACCAATGTTAATGAGGTATCCGAAGCATCCATATTTTCCGGGAAATTAATAAAATTTTGCCCGTCAATTACAACAAATGATGAATCATAGGCAGAAGGAAGCAATACAGAAGCATTTACTATTCCACCAGCACCTCCACCTATTTCAGCAAACCTTGGTGATAAAACTGCTGCAGGTGGTTCGTAACCATCTAATTCTGTCATAGAAACGGTCCAAACTCCACGTCCATGAGTTGCAACAACAATTTCATCATTTACAATAACCATATCATAAGCTGCTACTGAAGGGAATCCATTATCAGCAATTGCCCAATTTGCGCCACCATCTGTTGACTCAAAAATACCAATTTCAGTACCTGCCCAAATAATGTCTGTATTATACGGCATTACTAACAAACTGAAAACAGATACATCCGGAAAGCCATTGGAGCTGGTTGAATTTGTTCCGAAACCGGAAAGCTCTTCCCATGTTTGGCCTAAGTCCATGGTTTTTAAGATTTTTGGAGTACCACGCATTGATAGTAATGCAAATGCAGTACTATCTTCACTAGGATGTGTTTCTAATCCGGAAATTCTACCAAGAGTTACATCTGTGTATATATTGGTTGGTGTGAATGTTAGACCTCCATCTGTTGAAACATAAGGTGTACTTGTAGCGGTCATATTTCTAGCAGTCCATACTATTTGAGGATTATTAAGAGAAATTTTAATTTGTGAGAAACTGCTAGTACCATTCCAACCGGCATCAGTCATTGGTGTTAACGTCCAAGATGCACCAAAATCATCAGAACGCCAAACACCTGAAGCACCAATTGCAAAAACTAAGTCAGGATCTTGTTTTGATTTTGCAATCTTCGTAAAAAACGGTGCGCTTCCACTACCATTATCAACTAAACCACCAACGTAGGTCCAATTTGTTCCGCCATCGGTAGTTCTGTAAATTCCATTAAACTGTGATGTCTCAATCATCTTATTTACATCGTTATAATGCCAAGAAGCTTCATATCCATCACCACTAGGTGCAGAAGTCCATTCACTAGTTGGACCTGGATCTTCACCAGAGAACCAACTACCATTATCTTGCATTCCACCAATGTAGCGATCAACTCCGTTAGCTTTATCAACGCCATAAAATTGCGTTGTATTATATCCTAACAATACTTCATTAGGAGCATCACCTCTTCCAAACTCACCTGTTTGGGAAAATGAGGCACCTTTATCATCAGAAAATGCCACACCACCATCATTTCCATTAAGGAATCTAAAGCTTTGAGTAGCAGAATCCGTAGGAACTAAAACAATATTGTGATGATCAACATGAACACCTTTTGAACTTCCTCCAAACTGCCCGTAACCATCTGTTACATTAGTTGTCATAAGTCCTTTTGTAAAGAATGTTCCCCAATTAATGCGAATAACAGCATCAACATTAATTGAAGCAAAATCGATACTTCCAGTACCAGCAGGCGCCTCCGGCCAATATGCATATGTATTCTTCCAAATCATACCGTTATCTTTTGCGATATTAGTATCAGCTGTTGTACTATAAGGGACAGCATTTATGAAAGTGTATTCCCTATCGAGACCAGCGGTTGCCCGATCCTCTAAGTCAAAAGTTCCATTATCTTCAGAATCTCTAAATGAAACCATTAGCTGCATATTATTATCTGTATCCCAAACTTCAAATGGGACATCTACATAATCCTGGTAAAGAAAATTTCCATCTGCATCTCTAACAAAACGATATGCTTTCTGAGTCTTGCCATTTCCGAAACGAACTTCAACTGTGGAATAATCTTCTGCGGAAACACTATCAGCACCTAGAAATAAACTACCCAGATCTAATCCTCCTCCAGCATACCTTCCACCCCAATTAACAAGAGAAAGAAAGCTTGAGGTATTTTCTTGATCAACACCGGTGATTTGAAAATCAGATGTATCAATAGCTACTTCAACATCTAATTGCCATAGTTGTATACCGCCAACAAATACTTGATCTTCATCGTAAGGATTAACTGCAATTGTATTATCATACCATCCCTGTCCGCCTAACCAATGAGCATCATTGCCACCAGAATCAACATGTCCAAACCAGTTTGCACCACCATCATCAGAGCTATACAGTATTGATCCTATTGCACCACCTTGAGCAGAAATATATATTCTATTAGTATCTGACGGAGCAATTGTTAATTCCATTCTACCAACGGGACCAATACCATTTGCCGATTCAAACCAAGTTTGACCACCATCTACAGATTTAATAACTGTTGTTGCACTAACCGTTGCATATTGCGTGTTAAAATTGAGAGGATTAGCCCTTAAATCCTCAACATTATTTGCACCGGCATCATAAGTTTTTGTCCAAGATGTTCCACCATCGGTAGAACGATAAATACCGGAACTTGGCACTACACCCAAGTAATTAAACCCAGGAGCAACTGCAGCTACAATAATATCAGGGTCTGCAGGATCAACAGCCATTCTCATTACATTTTCAAAATCAGGATTGGTTGAAGTACTTGTTAGTTGTGTCCAAGTCATTCCGGCATCAGTAGATTTCCAAATTCCACTTCCGTCAATTTGATCCACATTGCCAAATCCTTCACCTGTTCCCACATATATAATACTTGGATTTGCGGCACTCCATGCTAATGTACTGGTTGCTAAATTTGGCAGATCTGCAGTTAGATGCATCCAGGTTTGGCCTGCATCCGTTGTTTTCCAAACTCCGCCACCAACTGAACCAACAAACCAAGTATCATAATCCGGATCACCGGGATATACTAAAATGCCTCTGGTTCTTCCGGCGACATTACCAGGCCCGCGTTCTTGCCAGTCTAGTGCATTTACCGCCGAAGTTTTACTAAGACCTTTTGCCGAACTAAGACCTTTTGCTTTTAATAATTCATCCATTTGATAGTTCATTTTATAGTCAGGAGCAGATTGTCCTGGCCTAGTTCTAATTCCATTCATCCACTCAGCAAATAAGCCAGGATTATCTTTACCTAAATAGCCTTTAACTTTTTTCTTTCTTTCTGACATAGGTTGTTTGCTTTTAATTTGTTTTGCAGTTATCTCGGAAAGTTCTTCTTTTGGAGTGAAGGAAGTTTGTTTAGCAATATCTTCCTGTAAATTCGGTTCAAGATTCAATGTGTAAAAAGTCATTCCAAGGAAGATTATTAACACACCATAAATTAGTTGATTTTTTTTCATTTGGCCTCCTTATTGCACTTAATGAATTAATTAGAAAATATAAAATTTTGAATAATCACTATGTTGAGGTAACATTCTCAGACAGTCACAATAATTCAAAATTGTTGTTAACTATTAGGAATCGTTGATTCCTGGTAAAAAAGTTTTGCTGATAATTTTCTTTTTTAATTTAGTGTCATAAATATAACCGGTTGGTTCACCTTCTCCTTTTTCATCCCCTTTTACCGTTCCGGGAGTTATCGATATTTGGATTTGATGATCATTCAGCCATTTCACATTTCCATTGGCTATTGATTCTTCATGAATCAATTCTTCAACACTTAAGTCATAAACAAAATAATTGATCGTATTGCGTGGGGAATGATCTGAGCTTTTTATTTTTTTTACACATAGAGTAAAAGTGTTTGAAGAATTGTTTTGAAGGATATAATTGTTTTTATATTTCTCGATAGCAAATTGTTCTACTTTTTTAGCTGGTTTTTGATTTATTATTTGGTCAGAATTTTCAGGTGTTTTCTCAGAGGATGCACAGGATATTAAAAAGGATGTGTAGATTAAAGTTGAGATTATGATTATAACTCTTTTTTTTATTTTCATTTAGGCCCTAATCTCGTTTTATAATATTTTAATCTATTTATACTAATATAACATTATAATTGATTTGAACAATGATTTTATTAATCTAAAAAATAATAAATTAAATTTTTCTTGCAAATAATAATTCTTTTTGGAATTAAGATAAACTATCTATTAAATAAGAAAATTGCAAGTATAAAAATGCAATTTAATGATTTTTTATTCATAGAAAATTTTATACTTATTTTTAGTGATTATTCAATTCTAAAATCACCTTCCAAATATTTTGTTTTTGGATCAGTATTGTTGAATTTTTGAATGAGAGAGTAAGTAAATGAGATTTTTTGCGACAGTCTTTCTAAAACAAACATTTAATTAGAAATAGTCTTTTTGCTAAATGGGACTCGTTTTACATATTGTTGAATTTTGATTACTTTTTAATAATAAGAAAGAGTTACCCATACTCCTGCATCAATTACTCAAATAACCTTTACATCCAATTTGGCTTTATTCAACAATTTTTCTATTTCTTCCTTGGCACATGCTGTTGCCGTATTGCAGGTAATTACTAATGCATTTATCGGCTCTATTATTTTTAAATACTTCATGAGATACAGTCTCATAATATTTACTATCAAGTAAAAATTAGATATCTGAGCCTAAATTTGAAAATGCAATATATATAGATGGGTCAAAATCAAACTCAATTAATGGAGAAATATTTATCTAAGAAAAATCATCAACTTCAATTTTTCTTAATCCGCTTGAAATAATGATTTTAAAATTAGCTGACCCTTTCAAGCCAGCTAATTGATATGTGATGTTTATTTATTCTTCATTAATTTAATTAGTTTTATCTAATCAATCAATAATTAAAGCTAACTACATTTGAGTAAATAAATCCAGAATTTACTATATCTGTCTTTACTCTGAATTGGATTAATTCATTTGGTGATGGATTAGTCATCCAGTACTCTAGCACCATTACTCCATCTCCTTCATCATTTACAATTGATTGAACAGTTTGCCATGAGCCAGTTCCTCGCTTTACTTCTACTTTATAATAATCACACCAAACAAAATCCCAAGTTAATTCAAAAGATTGTGATTGATGGAACCTATCGACTGCTAGGCTGGTGGCTTTGGGCTTCCCTGTTTCCATTTCATCTACAATGGGCCCATTACAAGATGAATAATTACTTGAAAGATTACCGGATGGAGAATCAACTAAATGTGACCAATATAAACAGACTTCCTCTCTTAAATAATCAATTCCAGAATCGGGAGTTGTACACCACTCTATATACCAATCATGTGTAGAACCAATATTTGGATATTCATTATTACCACATATTTTTCGTAAAATACCTGATTCAGAAATGATGGCATCGTTTCCAGATGCCTCAGGAGATGTACTATTATCACAGCTTATGAATACAACACTAATAATACTTAAGAGTATAATTAACAAAGTAAATTTCATTTTGAACTCCTTTTATTATGATTAATATAATTAAACTTATAAATATTTTCTAAGATAATCAAGTATTTTTTTCTTATTTATTAAGATTTAGAATGTCAATTAAATTTACTTAGTGGAAAATCTTCACTTATGAATGGCAGATTAGTAAATCTATTAAATAAAATAAATTTTTATATTTACTTGAGATTGTTTTTTTTACAGAGCAACTGATATCAATACCTTTTATGGCTAAGGTTGTTGTCTTAATAAACACACTTCTATTATAGATTACCTCATTATTTGAAACAGAAATGATGGGCATTAAACTAGCTGATTAGAACAAGATATGAAATAATTCAAAATTGTTGTTATCTATTCGGAATCCTTGATTCCCGGTAAACGAATTTTACTGATAATTTTCTTTTTTAATTTAACGTCATAAATATAGGCGGCTGGTTTACCTTCTCCTTTTTCATCTCCTTTTACTATTCCAGGAATTATTGTTATTTGGATTTGGTGATCATTCAACCATTTTACATTACCACTGGCTATTAATTCTTCATGAATCAACTTTTCATTGCTCAAATCATAAATAAAATAATTAATTGCATTACGAAATAAATGGTCAGAACCTATAATTTTATTTACACATAGAGCAAAAGTGTTTGAAGAGTTGTTCTGAATAACATAATGATTTTCAAATTTTTCGGCAGCTAATAGTTCTACTTTACTAGTTGGTTTTTGTTTTATTGTTTGTTCGGAGTTTTCAGGTGTCTTCTCATTGGATGCACAAGATATTAAAAATGATGTGAAGGTTAATATGATAATAGCTCTTTTATTTATTTTCATTAGTTCCCAATCTCGTTTTATAATATTTCAGTCTATCTACATTCATGTAACATTATAATTGATTTAAATAATGATTTTATTAATCTAAAAAAAGCATATTAAACTTTTCTAGAATATAATAGTATTTTTTGTAATTAGGATATACTATCTATTAATTTAGAGAATTGTAAGCATATAAATGCAATATAATGATTTTTTAATAGTAATTATTCGATTCTAAAATCTCTGTTCAAATATTTTGTTTTAGGGTTGGTACTATTAAATTCTTGAATTAGAGAATAGGTGAACGGGATTTTTTGCGACAGCCTTTCTAAAACGTTTTTAGAAATAGTCTTTTTGCTGAATGGAACTCGTTTAACATATTGCTGAATTTCGTTTACTTTTCTGCCATATTTGTAGTCATATTCAAAATTACCACTTTCATCTATAAATGTATTTTTATTGCTATAATTTGGAACACTAATATAGAATTCACTATTAGAAATATCATTATTATTGAATAATTCCTCTTTAGCCAGGTAATCATACAATTCTTTTGCAGTAAATAATGCCGGATCTATAAAATCAATTTTATCGCTCAAAAAATCCGAATAAACGAAATTTCCCTCTTCCGAGTAATTACGTAAAAATTCTATCTGTTTATTAAAAAAATCAGTATAAAATGGATAATGAGTACACCCAAGTACAATGCTTTTTAATTTTGATTTTTTTTCACTTTTTACCATTTGCTCTAGTAGAGAAGTAACATGGTAGTTAATATAATTTTTTACAGAATTTAACTGAATTTTAACCGGATTTTCAATAGTTCCATTATACAATATATTGTTGTCAGACCAATCAAAATTATATCTATTTAATATTTTCAGGTTAATCTGGAGATCTTTATTTACGTCCGAAGGTCCTTTATAAAGATTTCTAGGTTTTGTTTCAGTTTGGTCTATATATTCAATTGCCTCATCAATTGCTCCGGCAATACCTATTCCAGCCTGTTGATAAATAAAAATTTCGCCACTATTATTTCTTTCGGCCAGTTGTTTATTTATCTCATTAACATAACCGTTTGACGAAACTGTGCCTGCAGTTGCCATTATTGCGACAGAAACATTTTCATTGCTTTTAATTTGAGAAAGAGCAGATCGTACTCCTGCACCAATTACCCCGATAACTTTTAAATTCAGTCCAGCTTTCTGTATTAATTCTTCTATTTCTTCCTTGGCATATGCTGTTGCAGTATTACAGGCAATTACCATTGCTTTTATTGGAGATTTATCATTTTTAAATACTTCATTTGTACCTGATTCATAATATTTACTGTCAAGCAAAAATTGAGCATCTTTTAGAACGTGCTCTTTTAGAAGTCCGGATTTTTTATGAGCACCATAATTACCATAGGGCATATTAGCTTGATCCGCCAGGTAGATAAAACATTCTTCATTAAAATCCTTTATTGAATCTCCGTTTTGTAAATACTTACGATCCGTATTTCTATATTTATCAAAATTTACAATTGCATCAAAAACCGTTAATCCCCCGGTACCTGAATCAAATATTCCAATTGGTAATTTTGCATCCTTCTTTTTATATGGATCAAGATTTGTATAAAAATAACTCGATTCATCTTCAAGTATTGAATTTATTATCTTGAGCTCATTTTCATTTTTACTGCAAGAAAAAAAACTAAAAAAGGTTAAAGCAACAATGACTATTTTTGTTTTCATATAGAATGTCTATTTAATTGTAACATATTTGAGTCAGAAATTATAATATTATTTCAAATGTTCTTTCAGATTGATTAAATTCTAAACAAAATAATTATGTATCTAAATGCCTAATTATTTTCCCATTAAGATTACCTTTGTGAGTTCCGTGTTCAATTGTAACCTGCCCATTAACTATTACATAATCAATACCGGTAGCTAATTGATGAGGATCTACAAAGGTTGCTTTATCAATTACTTTATTCGGATCAAATATTACAATATCTGCATAATTACCTTTTTGAATTAATCCCCTGCCATTCAGTCCCAGCTTATCCGCAGGCATTGATGTCATTTTTTTAATTCCAGTTGGCAGATCAAAAAACTTTTCATCTCTCACATATTTCCCTAATACTCTAGGAAATGTTCCATAATATCTAGGATGCGGTTTACCATGGGCTAATTTACCTGATGGCGCTACAGCAGTTCCATCGGACCCAATCATAACAAGAGGATGAGACAATACTTTTTTAATATTTTCTTCACTCATTGCAAAACCAATTATGCTAACCCTATTTCTTTCTTCAATTACTATATTTTTCACAAATTCGAATTCGGAAATATTTTTTTGAGTAGCTGCTTCTTTAATGGATTTTCCTTCAAATATTTTATTTCCTTCAGTAAAACAACTACTTAATACAACTTTATCCCAGCCTCCTATTCTCCTTGCCCGGCCCTGGGAGTATTTTTCAATTTTATCGATTTGAGTTTTATCCTGAAGTCTATTTAACAAATCATCGGTATCACCCTGCCGAGCCCAAAGAGGAAGAAAAGCACTTAAGCCCGTACCATAAGCTGTGTAAGGATATCTGTCTGCTAATACCGGAAGTCCGGATTCGTAAGATGATTCTATCATATTTAACATATTATCAACTTTATGCCAATTAGCCGGATTGCCTGCTTTTAGATGTGATATTTGCAGCGATACATTTGCTTCTCTACAAATTCTTAGAGCTTCCTCAATTGCTTCTTCAACCGTATCATCCTCATTTCTCATATGAGTGGCATAAACGCCATTTTTTTCACCAACAACTTTGGACAGTTCAATGAGTTCCTCGGTTTTGGCATAACTTCCTGGCGAATATTCAAGTCCCGTTGATAAACCTAAACTTCCCATTTCCATCGATTGAGCAATAACATTTTTCATCAATTTTAATTGATCATTTGTTGGAGCAATATCATTTTTACCAACTATAAATGCTCGAATATTTCCATGTCCGGTAAATGATGCATAGTTTATTGAAATTTTCCCTTTTTCTAATCTCTCATAGAATTCTGCAATACTTTTCCAATCAATATTTTCATCGTAGCGTTCTATAAAATTTTTATTATATTCTTCGAAATCCTTTTGAGTTAAGGGAAATGGAGAATAACCGCAATTGCCTCCTATTTCAGTTGTGACCCCTTGAAATATTTTACTATCAGCCGTTGGATTTATTATTAATTCTGTATCTGTGTGAGTATGAATATCTATAAAACCTGGTGCAATAATTTGTTTATTTGCATTAAGAATTAAGTCGGCAGAATTTCCAATATTTTTATCAATTACAGAAATTCTATCACCGATTATTCCAATGTCGGCTTCAAATGGCATTGAACCTGAGCCATCTATAATAATTCCATTTTTTATAATCACATTAAATTGATTTTTTACCGAGCAGCCGACAATAATACCTGTTGTGGCCAAAGTGGTCGTTTTTATAAACTCTCTTCTACTGTAGGGCATGTAAAATTACCTCATTATTTGAGATAGAAATGATGTGTTTCAAATTAGCTGATTAAAACAAGATATGCAATAATTCGGAACTGAATTGTTATTTGAACAAATTTACTATTTCTGATATCAACGAAAGAATACTTTTAATAATTGGTATAAACTTGAAGATAGATTTTATTATTTTTAATGGTAAGCTAATTTTTTTTATCAATTAGGCTATGATATCAAAAATTTCGAAGCTTATTTTGAAAAATGTTAAATTTTAGAATAGTATTTTATATTAAAAAGAGCAGCAAAATGAAATTTCCCAATTTGTATATTCTTATCGTTTTATTTTTAGTCTTTTTCGGAATTGGTTGTGATACTGTGGATAGCAATGATACAATTAATGGATCCGGATTTCTAGTTTCAAATGATCAAAATATTTCCGATTTTACCAAAATTGAAACCGGATTTGCTTTTGAATCTACAATCAGACAAGATTCCCTATATAAAATTACGGTAACAGCTGATGACAATATTATTGAATACGTAAGAGTTTTTAAAGAAGGAAGTACACTAAAAGTTTTAATGGATGAAGATAAAAACTACAGTAACGCTACCTTAAAAGTAGACATCACTCTGCCTGATGTAGAAAATATTAATCTTAGCGGCGCCTCAGCAAGTGTTATATCAGGATTTAATTTTATTCACGATCTCGATATTCAACTTAGCGGAGCAAGTTCGGTTGAAGGTTCTATTTCTACCGGGGATCTAACTCTGGAATTATCCGGGGCGAGTGCTGTTTCTCTTTCCGGTTCGGGTATTGATCTTAACATAAATGGAAGCGGGGCAAGTGTTTTAAATTTGGGTCAATTTGCACTAAGCGATGATGCTTCAATTATATTAAGCGGGGCTTCTGTTTCTACAATTAGATTAGAGGGAACACTGGATGCGGTATTAAGCGGAGCATCGGTACTAAGTTATTACGGTAATCCTACATTAGGTAATATTGTTACTTCAGGAGAATCCGTAGTTCAAAAGCTTTGAGCCATGGTTAAATGAGTAATATATTTTGCAACTTCAATTTGGTTCTAGAATTTTAAAGATAAAAATTGGTTGTACTAGATTTATAAAACGTAAAAGTAGTATGATTTGCTAACCAGGGGAAATTTTACAGTAGATTCAGATATGGCCCTAAAATTCTTCATCCAAATCTTCTCTACCATTTTGGGTTGATCTATCTCTTTTTTGCTTAAAATTATTTAAGTTTAGTGAGATATTTAGCATTACTACCGGCGACTTTCTTTCCCAAAGAGTATATGATTCAAAGCCTTGCCCAAAAGTAGTTCCTTCTCTTTTTGAAGTTTGAAAAATATCTCTAATCTGCAAGGTTAATGCTAGTTTCTTCTGCCACAGGTTTTGTTTCACAGACAAATCAGCTGAAAAATATCCTTCGTATTCTGCTTGTGCAGACACACTCGGACCACTATATCTTCCATTAAATTGAAGTTTAGTGTTTTCAGAAATATTAAATGTGCTATTCAATCTTAAACTCCAGTTAAAATTATCTCTGGAAAAATCGTTACCGTTATAATTTCCTTCAAGCTTGTATTGTGAAAGATTACCTAGAAGTGTCAGATTCCAAATCTTAAATAAATCGGCATCTACCATGAACTCAGTACCCAGAGTTTGATCCTTACCAACATTTGCAACAGTGGTAAGAGTAACATCAGTATCATAAAGTGATCTTATTCGTTCAATTTTATTTTTTCTTTCACGGTAGTAAGTTTCTATAGAAAGTATCACTTCATCTATGTGTGTTTGGTAAGCTACCTCAAAAGAATTTATATATTCCGGCTCAATATCAGGATCTCCCCTTCTAACGTTATTCTGATCTTCCCAAGTTAAAAATGGCTCTAAGTAATATCCACGCGGTCGTCTTATTCTTTTTGTATAACTTGCCATAAATTGAACCAGTTCATTAAGAGAATAAGATGTATGAATTGTTGGGAAATAATCCCATCGTTTAATTGTTGATTTTTCACCTATCCCAGATAATTTGATAAGCCGGTCGGTATATTCCGTTCTTAAACCAAGTTGATAGCCAAACTTTTTTATTTTACTATTAAAGATTGAGTAAATGGAATGGATATTTCTATCATAATTTACAAGGTAGCTAAACTCGTCTTGGAATAGGTAGTTATTATTCTCATCAATTATAAAACTTTTGGAATCATCTTCAGATTGACCAATTTCCGACTGTATACCAGCCTCTAGATAACTCAGTTCACCTAAAGGCAGTGAGTAATCTAATTTTGCTCTAATTCTTTCAGAAGGTCCATCTTCCGTATTCTTTCTTCCGCTAGTTAGTAATCCGTCTTCGTCATAATATTCATTTAACGTATATTCCTCACCATTTCTTTTTTGATAGCTTATATCCGCTGATATTTCGTGTTTATCTTGATCGAATTTGAGTTTATAATTTATGCTGGATGAAAACCTATCTCCGCCTCTTTCACCTTCACTTATATTTTTATATTCCTCTTCAGTGGTAAACGGTATGGTAAACTCATGAAAATTAACATTAGAATTTCTTGTTCCACTTCTATCACCATACCTAAACGATAGTCCAAGTGCATTTTTTTGATCAAATATTAAATCTGCTCCACCGGAAAAATTATATCCTTTACGGAATCTGGAATTTGTGTTTGTACTATTTAGATAAGAATCGAATCCATCGTTAAAAGTAATTCTACGTTCTTCTCCCGTACCCGGATACTTATGATTTCTATAATCCCCGCCTAGATAAAACGAATATCCATTAGTTTTATAGCTTGCCAAAACATCGCCGCTATATTTCTCATCCAGTCCCACATTAACGTTTACAATTCCACTCACACCAACATATTCACCTCTTTTCTTCATAATTATGTTAATTATACCAGACACACCCTCAGGATCAAATTTAGCTGAAGGATTGGTAACGATCTCAATATTTTCTATGGTGCTGGCCGGTATCTGCTGCAGAGCATCATTAGGGTCAAGAATAGTTGGTCGGCCATCAATCAACAAGGTAAAGCTACCGCTTCCCCTTAAACTAACGTTACCCTCAATATCCACTTCAACTGAAGGGACATTTTCAAGTACCTCTACTGCAGAACCTGAAATTGAGGTATTTTGGCCACTTACATTTATTACTTTTTTATCAATATGGTATTCAACCGGTGACTTATTTGCAATAACAGTGGCCCCATCGAGTTCGTATGCAATTGGAGTTAATGTTATAATACCAAGATCTAAAACATTAAGTTTCCCTGTAAATTTAATATTTTCGATAAATTCAGATTCATAACCAATAAAACTAATCTTGAGCAAATATTCATTAGGTCTAATACCATCAATTAAAAACTCACCTATATCATTCGTAATTGTGCCTGTAATTTGAGTTGAATCCTCAGCCATTAACAATACTAAGTTAGAATATTCGATTGGCTTACTATCAGAAGAGTCAATCACCTTGCCAATAATTTTATTTCCTCCCGATACTCTTGTTTTTTTATTTCCTCGTTGGGCTTCTAGAATTGAAACTATAAATAATAGTGCAATAAATAACAGTAATGCTTTTTTCATTGTTTCCTTTATAAAATGTTATACCCTAGCTGTAAATTTAACCTCTAATTCTACAGAAATTTTGTAGCTGATTTGAAACGTTGAGTTTTTTTGATGGTTTTATTTGATTGAGAATTGATGTTTGTTTTCCGAATAACTGTAATCAATTCTTAAACCATTAGTCTGACAAATTTTATACACAATTGCCAGGCCAAGTCCAACAGACGTACTTGATTTATTCTCCTTTGAAAATCTGGAAAATATTGTGCCCTCCGAAAATTTTAACGGCGGACCGTAATTACTAATACTTAAATCATACTTAGTGGTTGTTAGTTTAATTGGACCTTTATTTGTCGCGTAGTTAATACTGTTACTTAGTAAGTTCTTAAGAATAATATCAAGCAAAATCGGATCGATGTTTAATATATGATCTTCATAGAGATCTAATTCAAATTCTAATCCTTTAAGATCTGCAAGCTCAGAGATACTATTAATTTGTCTATAAATTACATCCCCAGTTCTAATTTCCTTGATATTGTTAAATTCCCCATGTTCAACTTTTGTAAGCAGATTTAAAGAAATTCCTAGTCTCGATAAGTGATTGATTTCATTATATATTGTTTTTACTGACTCAGTATGAGTATTCATTAAATTACCATCAGAGATTAAATTTTCAGTTTTATTTCTAATAACTGATATTGGTGTTTGTATCTCGTGCGCCATGTTTTCAGTGTATTCTTTTAAAGTCTTATATTCTTTATCTGTACGTTCTACCATTTTATAAAACAATTCCTGCATTTTGGAAAATTCAGCGGTGTTTGTTTCAATAGCAGGAATTTCCTTCCCTTTTCCAACTTTATATGATTCAATTTGTTTAAGAATTTTGTTGAAGGGAGCAAAAAAGTAACTAGATAAAAAAGAGTTGAATAGAACAATAACTATAGCCAAAATTATAAATGCCGGAATTAATCCCTCAAAAATATCTTCCTGCAGTTTGTTAAAGTCAGTAATATTCTGCAGCATTTCAACTTTATATATTTTATCAGTAATGTTAGAATAAAGTATTTTTTTTCTGTATAATAATTCACGCTCGCTTTCATCATTTTGAATTAGTGTATCAGAGTAAGCCGGAAATATTGACTTCTTAGGTAAAATTGATGTAGCGGTAACAGTTACATATGATCTTTTTCTTCTTACTTCTCCAAACTTTTCTATTTCGCGGGTAATTCGTTTTTCAATCCCACTAAATCTCTTTTCAAGCTCTTGCTCTATGTATTCTTCCGCTTCATTATTTAGGAACAGTGCACTCAAAAAAAATGCAGCAAAAGTAAATACTAAATAAATAGCTGTAGTTTTTGTTAATAATTTAATTTTTCTTTCTTTATTTACCATAATTTTTATTCAGAAAATTTATAACCCATTCCATATAAAGAATTGATATAATCCTTTCCACCATTAGCTAGAATCTTTTTACGAAGATTTTTAATATGGTTATAGATAAAATCAAAATTATCCGCCTGATCAAAGTGATCTCCCCATAAGTGCTCGGCTATACTCTCCTTAGTGATCATTCTATTTTTGTTATCAATAAAATAAAGTAAAAGATCATATTCTTTTTTTGTAAGAATTATTTTATTGTCATTAATAAATGTCTGCACTGCAGCAATATCTATTCTAATTTCGTTAAAAATAACTTCTTTATTTCCTTCGAATTTATTTCTTCTTAAAATCGATCTTATACGTGCATTTAATTCTTCTTTATGAAATGGTTTTGTGAGGTAATCATCTGCCCCTAAGTCCAAACCTTTAATCTTATCTTCTATAGCATTTTTAGCGGTGACAATAATAATTCCTGCCTTAGTATTTCGGGATTTTATTAATTCAAGTAAATTCAATCCACTTCCATCGGGTAAAGTTATATCAATTATAAAAAGATCATAACTATATAATTCTATCTTTTCACTGGCTTCCGAATAGGTTTTGGATTTTTCACAACTGTAACCGTAACTTGAGAGAAACATAACCATGTCATCTAGTAAATCAGTATTATCTTCTACTATAAGAATTTTCATAGTATTTAAATTTACTCATCAATTATGTAGAAAATCTATTTTGATTCTAAAATTATTAATACCAAGATAGGATGATGAATCTAATTTGAATTAACGAAGATAAATTTTCGCTCAACAATAGTGTTTTAAAATAACAAACCCTCACAAGATATAGTCTTATGAGGGTTCAAGTGTGGGAGCTACAGGATTCGAACCTGTGACCCCCTGCTTGTAAGGCAAATTTTCAATTTATTTATTTCGTTTTTAGGCTGTTTTCGAACTATTTTTGTTCCGTTTTGTTCCATTTTGGTCCTAAATTTACTCCCTTTTTACTCCCCTGAATACAATACGGCTACCCATTTCTGAGTAGCAGATATTGATTTAGTTGCGTAAATTCATTGGTTATAATTTACTTTTCCCTTTAACGTCATCTCTTATGTCCATCCAAATCTTGCCTAGTTGATTATCCCCTATCCATTGTCCATCTTTTTTCACCATTCCCCAAAATCTAGCAGACTCTCTGTCATGGGTCGTACAATCTTCAATTATATAATCGTTACCTGTATTAATTAAGTCGGTTTTTAGATCCGGATGCTGACTAAGCTTAAGCTCAAGATACATTTTCATGCGAGGTAAGTCATCCAAGTGTTCGTCCCACTTATCGCCTCTATTAAGAAGTACTCTATGTTTTCGAGCCTTCATCTTCACAGCCAATGGAGATTTTTGGTCAACAATTTCTTTTTGCACTTGAGGATGTTGATCAAACCTTAACCATTGAAATAATGCTTCAGCTGTTCTGAAATCAATACAATTATACTGTACTGGATGCGGTGACATACATGACAGCCACCCAAAAGGTTCCTTAACTTTTGCTACTGTTATAATATTTTTATTTTGTTTTACCAAGTTTTAATACTCCTTTCTTGCCGTTTATAATCCATATTTTATCTATTCAAGGAAATTATTTTCATTCCCCTAAGGTGAATTTCATTTTGTTTAAGTCTGTGGCAAGTTTTTTCTTTTCTGTTGCCGTATAATATTTCATTGTTGTGGATATATTCTTATGTCCTAATAGTTTGGCTGTTGTCATAAGACTGATATCATTTTCATAAGCAATTGTGGCGAAGTTTTTTCTGAAGGTTCGCAAATTATATCCTTTTTTATTTAAGCCATTTGCCTTTAAAAACCTTCTGAATGCTTTGCCAATCTCACCAATAGTTGCATAATTAAATATTTTGCCACTTTTAAGTTCTATTATTCTCTCCATTAAAACTTCAGCTAATTTTTCATGGATTGGAACACTTAAATATTCTTTCGTTTTAGGGGAATAATAATCAATAACTTTCTCTTTAATATTAATTTGCTCTACTGTTAATTCAATAATATCGCTTGGCCTTAAACCAGTATAAATTAATGCTATCACTATAGTCTTGAAATTAGTATTCTTATTTTCAAGAGCCTCTATTATCTTTTTTATATCCACTTTGGAAAAGACAATTATTTTCTTTGTCTCAGGCTTGGGTTTTATTTGACTATTTATCTTAAAGGGTGGAGCAATATAATCGTCCTCAAATAAAAAGTTGATAAACTTGTTGAATACTTTGAAATAATTATAAATTGTGTTTTTTTGTTTATCTATTTTCTTTATATCAATTATCCAATCCTTAGCACTAATCTTATCTATTGCAGTACACGGTGAATTTAAATCAAATGTTTCCGAAAATAATTTTATAAATCTCTCATAGTCACCAATAGTCTTAATATTCTTGTCACTGTTCATTTTTAAAAATCTCTCGAATGCTTCTCCGATAGTTGCTCTTTGTATATTACTATTTTTATATAAATCTTTCTTTTCGTTAATTACATCTTCAACTTCCAGAAGAATTTGTTCGGCCTTTCTACGATTTTTATGTGTTGCTAACAATCCAGTTGATCGATTCTTAGGCTTACCAGTATCTGGATCAATGAAACTGATATACCAATACTTTTTATCTTTCGGTTTATAAATTGAACCCATTAGATTCTCCTTTTCAATTTATTAAATACCTTATTTATTTTGTCGATAGATTTTTCTTTATTTGAATACTTATGTTTCTTTACAATTGTGTCGATGCTAATTTTATTATTCTTAGAAATTGGACTGATTAATATGCTGTTTGATTTTATGAATCGGACAAGTTCAATGTGAGAGATTTTTCTTCTAGCACCTAGCTCAATTACACCTATTTTCCCATCTTCAATTAGATCTAAAAGGGTTTCTTTTCGAATGGCTAATTCTTTTGCAGCTGTAGTTATTGAATAAAGCTTTAGTTCATTATTTTCTTCCATTTATTAACTCGTTATAAAATATGGGAAGTGGCTCTTCACCCTTCCCGTTAATTCTTGATTGAGCATTTGCCCAACTCATTCTTTTAATATTCATTTGTTATTGCCTTTGTAGCATCGCTACATTTTAGATTAGAATCCTTTATTACTTATTTCTTATACCAAATATTACCCCACACCAACTTGGTGTGGAGTAAATCATTACTTTAAATATCCCCAATCAACATTATTAATTGAAGAATATCCCATGTCAACAACCGGAACAGATTGTAATTCTAAACCTTGATTTGGTTTAACTGACCAGTTAATGAACTTTTCCTTCCTTTTTCTCTTTTTCGGAAGCATTACGTCCTTCAGAACCATAGGAACTATTTCTTCACCACTATTGATCACTAGTGACGGAACGTGAACATTAGTTTTTGACTTTGATCTACTTAAAGGATCGAGTGCATTAATGCCATGAAGTTGTCCCCACTCATAGTAGTTTAGAGCTTTATTCTTAAATGCTTGAGCTCCGGAATTAAATACTATATTTTTCAGAATTAGTAAATCATTTTGATCTCCATAGAATGGCATAGCCATGACTCTTACAAAAATTCCCTCTGTTGACAATTGATCAATAGCGTCTAGTCTTTTAGGAATAGAACTGGTGTACTTTTCATATTGTCTGGATATTGAATCATTATGATGGATAATGCTAAACTCTACTTGAATCATTTCTTTCATTTGTTTTAATATTGGTAAATATCCAATTATATTATGGTTCTTTGTGAGTATATGTAACATCCATTTATTACCATTTTCCCATTCTTCCTCAAATATTTTCAACATCTCTGTAATTAGATCAAACCCCAATTGGGTTTTCATGTAATTTATTACTTGAGGTTGAAAAAGTTCTGTTGTTACTCCAATTTGAACTCTTTTAAGATGCTGTGGAAGGCTAGCATATTTTACTAAATCCTTTTTCAATCTTTTCAGAAAGTTTATTTTTACCTGAACTTTTGTAAAAAAATCATTTCTACTGGATTTAATTACCGGACCTGGAACAAAGCAATAGACACATTGCATCAAGCATCCGATAAATGGATTAAGAGTAAATGGATAATCAAATACTCCGACTTTCTTTTGTACTTTTAAGGCATAAGTTGCCTTATTATTTGTTGTAAACAATAGGTTCTCCTATTTATTGTTAGGTTTATAATTTCCCCCACGTTTCCTAACCGTGGGGTTTTGGTTAATTTTTTGTTATTTATTTAGTTTTCTAGAGAATGAATAATTTGATCAACTTTTAGCATTACATCGCCATAGGTATCAGCATCGAATTCAGTTTGAAAAAAAAAGGAACCATTCTCTAAAGGTCTTATAACAGCTTTATCATGAGGAATTCCCATTTCTTCTAATTCGTCATAATATGGATCGTTAACCCGTTTGTAAGAGGAATTAGCCTCAACCTTTTTTCTAATGGAATCATTATAAATGTTAATATCATATATTTCTTTTGTTATTGGTGCTCCCAAATAATGAATTATAACTCTAACACGATTTGGTGAAATGGCTTTTGTAAAAAAATAAAAATTATGGGAGTACAATTCCTTACTTCCATCCCCATTACTTTTTTCCTCAGCAGATTGGAACTCTATTCCCGCTTTGAATATATCTGTTACTTCAAGATCATACCCAAGTTGACGAGTCATTATTGGCGGATAGGGTATATCCATATAATTTAATGGAACATTTTTGTATGCAATGTCAAACTCCTCCCGCTCCAACTCGTCCAGTGGAGCATAAAAATTTTTCACTCTGTTAATTTGAGGAAGCATGTTCTCTTGTATATAGAAGTTCATATAAATCTCCGTGATTTTTTTTAATAAATAGTTTTTGTTAATAATTGCTTTTTCAGATCATTTTTGTTTAGCAGCCCGATCCAATTCGGCTACTCAATCAATATTTCAAAGAACTAAATCATCTTTAGCTTGAGTATCGCCTCTGTCTTTGGAAAAATTTTGGAAAGGGATTTCGTATCTTTTAAAAGGGCATTAAATGTTTGATATTGGAGCTAAAAAGCACAATTAAGTTTATTGTCATTAGGGAATAATTTACTTGAAGGGAGATTTTATATTAGAAATAAATAGCGGTATTTACCAAATAATAACTAAGCCTAATTATTTTTGCGTATTTTGAAAATATTTTTAATGATATTATACTTCGTACTAGTCAACATATAAATTGCGCTAAATTTCAATATTCCATTTAGAAGGATCAGAATTTGAGGTTATTCGCAGATCCCCTTTGGATTTGATGTCAATAATATTATTTTCAACTAAGTAGTTATGTAGTGTGTGCAACTGAAAAAATTCCTTACGTTCATAATCTAATAATTCTTTCAAGAAATTTTTGTAGCCTTTCCTAAAAGTATCCCAAAGGTTCACGTAGTCTTTTGTGTTATCAAGTATTACAGGCTTTAATTCATCAGCACTCCATCTTCCTGGTTTATCTAACAAGTGAATGAGTAAACGTAAGCCTATACTTTCCTTTAAAACATATTGATAGTCTAAAAAATTAATTACAATTTTATTTCCTTTCCAATATATTCGATTAACGGAATTATATCTTTTTGCTTTATAAACATCAATAATTTTATCTTTGATTTGCTTGACTGATTTAAGTTCTTTTGAATTTAAGGAAAACGAATTTGTAAACTTTTTAATATCACTTATTTGAGGGAACGATTTTAATTTGCTAAAAAATTCTGGATATCCTTCAAGCTTAATTAAAAACTTGACTATCTCATAATCATTAGAGTTAGACATTAACAAGAAATAAGTGAAAATATTATGGAGTACCGCATCGAGTTCTGATAGTTTTGGTATATATAGTGTATGAAATTGTTCAAATTGCAAATACTCGATTCCGGTAAAATTAAATATGTAAATTTTTTTATTTATATAAATTCTCTGATTTAGTTTCTTTAGTACTGCGTCAGCATTTATTTTGTCTCTAATAATTATAAAAATATTTTCACTTACTGGGATTCTAAATTCAAGACTATTTGATAAAATCACGTATTCTTTCTCTGAAAAATATTTATTATGAGTTTTGGCCCACAATGAGTTCATTAAATATTCATCTTTGCCCCATATATAGTATTTCTTATTATTATTTTTATTAAAAATATTTTCAATCTCTTGGCCTAGTGGATCAGGTATAAAATCAATTAAATATTTTTGGAAATATTCAAACAGAAGTGGTTTTGACTTTTCAATGTCACTCATCTTACTTATTTGTGCCCAGGTATTTTTTAACACCTCTTTTGAAGATAATCCTGATACTTGATAATTATTATCTAATATAATAACCTCTTCAATACGTGAATAATTACTATGAATAAGAAAGGTCATAAATTCATCTAAATATTCTTCTAATAATAAAACCTGGTTTTCAGCAATTATGTTTATAAAAGTTTGTTTGTTGTTTATTAAATGGAATCTGCTTCGATTTAAAACATTGATGGATTCTATAAGATTTTCAAAAGGGAATATATCTTCATTGTTTTTATATGAATTATAATACTCATTGATATAATCTTCTTTAGTAATTAGGGTATTTCTATGATTGAAAATGAATATTTCTTCAATATCAAATTGAGTAAGTTTTTTAAAGTCTAGTGAAAAAAAATTATTTAGAAATTTTTGTTTTGGGACAAACTCATGTTCATATTTAATTGTATCAAATACTTCAATTGTTTTGTCAACAGATAATAATAAATTTAACATATCGGAATTACCGGGGATTATTATTTCGTAATTTTTTAATTTTTATTTCCGCCATCTTTAATATTCTAGAAATACTTGAATTGCTCAATTCAAATATTTCTGCAATTTCAAAATTTTTATGTTTACTGTATCCATCTAGTCCACGACTCATTCTAAATATTTTCTTCTCACGTTCACCAAGAACTTGAAATATCTCATTAAGTTCACTTCTTGTTTCAGTATTATCATTTTGTTCAATTACATTTAGATTTCTATAGCCACTATTATCTTCATCTTGATTATTGGTATATTGATCATGGTCAAAATCATCTATGCTCTCAATATGTTGTAATTTAAATCTTTTCACTGCTTGATCAAACTCTTCCTTATTTACTTCTTTCTCAAATAATGGCCATACTTCATCAGCTGTAACTCTACGCTTTAATTGTCCTTCCTTTTGGGATATAGCTTTTTTGATCATATTTGTTAATTGTTGTTTCTTTTTTGGTATATGAATTTGAGTTGAGAATTTTAAAATATAATCTTTTATCTTACTTTCAATTTTAGGGACTGCAAAAGTAGAAAATTTATAACCTCTTTTGTAATCAAAGAATTCAATAGCACTTAAAAGCCCTAAATTCCCTTCGCTCTCATAATCCTCTTTTTCTTGTGTGGATGCGGAATAGTTTTCTTCATATATCTTTGTAATTTCTTTGACTAAACCCATATTATTTTCAAATATCTTGGTTATGATTCTGGTTTTTCCGATCTCATCAGAATTAGCTAATTCTTCAAATAATTTAAAGTTCTCATCCCCTGGATTTTCAGTTATTGTTTTCATCTATTCCCAAAATTGATGAACAAATTTAAGAATTTATTTTGATTGATATTTATTGGTATAAGAATCCTATAGATATCTAACCCAAAACAATCAACGAGGATTCTTATTATGGCACCATCACAACTCACACTTGGATGTGATCCCGAACTAGTTTGTCGACTAAACGGCAGATTCACATCCGCAAGCGAATATTTCAGACCAAGATCATCAATGGGATTAGACGGGAATGATTCCATTGCAGAAATCCGTCCCGGACAATCTGAGTCGCCAATTGATCTGACAGCAAAAATTAAAACAGTATTAGAATATGGAAATGAAAAACACCCAGAACTAGAGTTTATCTCTGGTCATTATGTAGACGGATATCCAATTGGTGGTCATATTCATATTGGAGTAAAACCAACAGATGAACTTATTGACTCACTTGATACTGTACTTTATTCATTTAGTGAATGCATAGATGATAAAGAACAGAGACATAAAAGAGAAACTTCCGGTTATGGTGGTAGAAAATCTCACTCTAGTAAATACTATGGTTTTGAATACCGCACACCCGGAAGCTGGCTACTTTCACCTTCAACAGCTCTGGTTACACTCACCTTAGCAAAACTTACCACAATTGGAGTGCTTGAGGATCATATCGATTTTGTAAATCTTAAAAATGATCTAGACACTTGTACCTTCATGAAACAATACAAAGATTACTTAATTACCATTCCTTCAGATTGTGAGGAAGGTTTAAGTGAACTAGAGTTACTTCTAAATATGAAAATAGACTGGAATCAAAATATACTTCCAAACTGGGGATTGGAGGTGGCAGCATGAGGTGCAATAGTTGTGAAAGAGAATATGATCCGGACAATATGAGATGGTATGGTGATGATCCATACTGTGAACATTGCTTTTATGAAAGCTATACTTACTGTGCAAGATGCGATGAATCAGTAGACCGAAACTATTGCAGATACGACAGTAATGACGAGCCGGTATGTGATTACTGTTATGACGAGGACTCTGATCCAAATGCACCAGATGATCCAGAAGTATTTGATTCAAACAGAACAGAAATCATATCATTGGCTAACAACTGGCTTACCGGAAAACGACCAAAGAGACTTATAAAAATCAATAGATATGACTATAGACTTCCCGAAATCCAAGGGGGCCTTGGTTTGGTTGATCATGCGTTGTACTTGTATGGTTTACAAAATCGAGAACAGTACCAGATTAAAGCCAGCTCAAATCTTTTCAACCGAGTAAGTCAATACACCACACTCAACAACTGGAACATTAAAATAGAAACAAATACCGGAACAAACAGAATCGGAATATCCAAAACACTAAGGAAAAACAAATTCAGAGAAGTTATTGAACTACTTGAAGAACTTACTGTAGACACCATTTCTCAAGAAAAAGCAGCATAAACAAACCGAACAAGAACAAAGATTAAGGAGAATATATATGTGCGGAATAATGGGTTATTATTCCTTCGGGAGAACTATACCCGATAAAAAGAAAATAGAAAAGATGTTTGTATTACTAGAGACCCGAGGCAGAGACGCTTCGGGTTTTGCTTTTATAGATCCAGTAACAAATAAATTAAAAGTAACGAAATCAGATGTGCCGGCTTCAAAACTTGTAAGAACAAAAGAATGGGTATCCTTGAGACTACCAAGGATACAGATCTTCCATACAAGACTTCAAACCCAAGGCATACCCGCTAACAATATGAATAACCATCCGCTATTTACAAAGGATGGATTAGCAATAGTTCATAATGGACAGATATACAATGATAATGAAATCTTCACCAGAAAAGTAAAAAGAGATGCACAAGTAGATAGTGAGTCAATTCTGGCAGTGCTGTCAAATAATAAAAGAAAAACAGACAAAATTAAAAACCTCTTCGAAACACTGGACGGTGTGTTTGCTGTTGTAATGATCGAGCAAACTGTACCGGAGAGACTAGCTCTCATCAAGAAAGATAATCCTATCGAACTTTACTACAATTCTGAGGACGACATACTTTACTTTGCTTCAGAAAAAGGAATAATGCAAGAAGCGCTGGGGATAGAATCAACCTACCGGAGAGGATTTAGTATAGGTGAAAATAATTACCATTACTATCATATGGATGATAATCATGCACTGGTAATAAACAAAAATGGTATTGAGAGCTATAAGAAGTATCAGCCCAGGTATTCATTTGGATATGGTGATATCGTTAATGACTGCTTTGATGATTCCTTATTAATGGAATGCCCATATTGTTTCGAGACTACACATTATAGCTGGATTAAACTGAATAATAAATGTCAGCACTGTAGGCAATATATCAGTGAGGAGGATGTTTATGTATAGTCCTAAGATTAAGGAGAATTTAGTAGTACAACTATATCATTTGAAGCAACAGAGAAAAATACCAATGACAAAATTAGTAAATGAAGCAGTAGAAGAATATTTAAGGAGAAAAACAGATGGATTATATAAAGCTAGGGATAAAGATAGTAGATAAAGCAATACGTGTGATAAAGAAAGAATTGATAGATAAGGAGAAGAAGAAAGTTAATGAAAAAGATATTAATGGAGATAGCAATTATAATGATTGAAGTGGTTATAGTTTTTACGAAGAAGAAAAGAAAATAATAAAGGAGAACAAATATGGATGATGATAGAAACTTCCTAGAGGAATTACTAGATGAGGCCGAAAAACGAGAAAAGTCACTCCATGCTAGTCATATCGACTTGGTATTAAGTGAATTGAGTAAACTCGAAGTAGATATAGAAAAAAACTTCACTCAAGCTGAAGCAGAGAAAAAAATAATTGACGATTGGACTCTTAAGAGGAACTCCAAGATCCAAGACAAGATTGACTGGATGACTAAAAAGTTGGAAATGTTTATGAAAGAGCAAGGAGAAGAGGTAAAGACTATTGATTTACCAAATGGAAAACTTCTCATCCGGAAACAACCGGACAAGATCCAAATAGAAAATATGGAAGAATTTATGCTTAATGCTAACTCTTCAATGCTTACCGTATTACCGGAAACAGTTAGACCGGATCTAAGAAAAGTAATGACTCAATATAAGAGAAGCTTAGTTCCGCCGGTTGGGACAAAACTAGTAATTGGAGAAGATAAGTTTTCAATAAAATTAAGAAATAATAAGGAGGCAGAGAATGGAACGCCCCAAGCTGGAGCTGGAATTGAATCAGCCCAAAACTATAAAACTGCTGTTTGATGAAGCAATCTGCGGAGAAAGTCAGTACGGACCGTATTATTTATATGCGGTCTCAAATAAAAATAATGAGGAATTTTCTTTCTTCGCGCCTGAGGAAATCCATAATGTGTTGAAGGATTGTAAGAAAGGCAGCGTTGCTACAATTACGAAGGTTGCTAGTCAGAAAGGATCTAAGTTGGTGACATCTTACAATGTAGAGATTGAAAAAGATTTAGTTGAGAAGGAGACTTTTGATGATTCCGGGGATAGCCCAATACACGATCAAAAGAATCCCTATTTGGAGATGATGATTCAATCATTTGAGGATGCAGTTAAAGTACAAGAAAAATACAACGGCATGGCCAATATTAATCAAATAGCAATTACAATGTTTATCCAAAGAACAAAAGCTAGTGGATTTAAGGTCTAGTACGATAACGAATAGAACTTTTAATATTTGATATGTAATGATTAAATTGAGTATAAATATTTTCTTATTGATCTTCGAGAGTAAAAAATGAATAATGTAGAAGTAAGAATTTGCGAAGGAGATATATTTACATTCCCCGGAGATCTATTGCTTATCATATCAAATATCTATGGTGATTGTAAAGGTCAGAATGCAATGATATCACAAGTATTAAAACATGGAGGGACAAATCTTGTAATGCAGTTTAGAGGCTTTATGAATGAAATAAGAGGAAATAGAGATCTATTAGGTACAACTCATATATTTCCTACACATGGGAAATTAAAAGAGATGGGATTTAATTGTTTGATATTGGGCTATCCGATAACTGGCAATAAGGACTCTTTGTTGGAAGTCTTCAGGCATATAAGAACTCATTTTAGATTTGAAGAAAAGCCAACATTATCATTAACACTACCACTAATTGGGACGAATGTTGGTGGTGTTACCATAGAAGAATGGATATCAATGTTTAAGGCTTTTGTTGATGAACTAAAGAATAGTAGTGATAATAATATTCACCAAATAAATCTCTCTATTCTACCAAATAAGTTATCTGAACATGATTACAAAAAGATTAAGCAACTAGAAATCCAACATTTCGAGTAAGTATCAAAAATCACTTTTAACACCCCACTCAATGGAAGATCCTCTTTAAATTCATCACAATAAAATATATAATCTTACCATACTTAATTAAGCTTGTAGCTCAGAGAACGGTCGTTGTTGTTTCTTACGCATACAAGCTAAGGAAGGTGCGTTCTTAAGAACGTGCCTTCCGATATAAATCACAATAATTTTCAATAAAATATTTATATTTCAAGTAATCATTTAGACAATTGTGAGGTTTACGAACAAGAAACAAATAAAATTATAAATATTATGTAGCGAGCTTGCTCAGCTCAGAAAACGGCCAATTTTCTAAATACGCATGAGCAAAAAAGAAAGCTACACCCTTCGAAAATCATTTTTCTTGGGGTGTGCTCTTTTGATTGAAATGCGTATTGGCATGGCCGTGCCAGCTGAGCTTTCATGATTGAGGGTATGCCCCTTTTTTGTGTCCACCTATAAAAATCCAAGCAAAACGACAATTCAATTAGGGAGGAAAAATGAAAAAAGTAATATTCATATTATTTGCTGTAATATCTTTTATAGGATGCTCAGATAAAGAATGTCCTGTATGCCCGGATCCGGAGCCTGATCCGAACAAATTGGTAGAAGTGTATGTGGTGTATGCTAAAGATAAGAGTATGGGAAAACATTATATGCATTATGCTAAAGTATACTGGGGGGAAGATTCTGTTTATGTCCCTAATGAACCAAGGCACACAACAATATTTGTGCCTAATAATACAAAACTTACTGCAAAATTTAAGTATACTCCGTTACCCATTACAGGCTTTGATATAGAAGTTATAGAGACTGTTATTGACACAGTGGCCTCAGATAAGTTACTTTGGCATATTGAATAATTTATTAGGCGTAGATCTAATCTGCGCCTAATATGTAAATACTGCAGGTCTTTTTTTAGTTTGAGAATTTGCTAAGAATCCTTAACGATTTGTATTTTTTTTAATTAAGTACTTTTTATC
>Ga0209633_10000533_pt1 | contig 43849 bp, 31 predicted proteins | sample Cruoilmetagenom1_FD_187290 | JGI IMG/M metagenome (GOLD analysis project Ga0209633, IMG submission 187290) | Oil polluted marine microbial communities from Coal Oil Point, Santa Barbara, California, USA - Sample 1 (SPAdes) (version 2) | ecosystem: Environmental > Aquatic > Marine > Oil seeps ...
CTGGTTGGCACCTGTAACCGTCAGCGGATCACTATCCGGTGCCGTATCCGCATCGCCGGTGAGCGGGTCCGTGATGACATTGCCCAGGAGTGGGGCATTATCTTCGCCAACGCTATCGCTGTCGTCAACGGCTGCAGGCTTGAGGTTGGAGATGGTTAAAAGGAATGTATCCTGCACTGATGTCGAGGAAGGATCGGATGTGATGACTGTAATATCATAGGCACCCGGCGCGCCGCCACCGATATTGCTTTGCTGGCTGGCATCGGTCGGGATTGGACCGATGGTCGAAATCACACCGCTATTTTGATCAATGGTCAACCAGGCGGGAGCGCCCGCGCCGAGCGCATAGGTCAGCGTATCGCCATCCGGGTCAGAGAAATTTCCAACTGTCGGAATCGAGAAACTGGCATTGCCGTCGGTTGATGTTTGGTCAGACAGAGCGATTGTGGCGATGGGATCGTCATTGACGCCATTGATGGTGATTTCCATTGTGGCTGTGTCGGTGCCGCCATTGCCGTCGGAAATTGTATAGGTGAAGGTCTCGGTCGCGGTATCACCCACAGCGAGGCTTTCAAATTTTCCGTTAGGGTCGTAGTCGAATGAGCCGTCAGCGTTGACGGTTAGCAATGCACCTGAACTGAGCGTGATCTGGGAGTTGACGCTCGCCGCATTGCCGTTGACTTCGGACACAACCAATGTGTCACCATCGACATCAGTATCATTTGGGTCGATGAGACCGGCGGCAGGGGAGATCGAGATGGCGGTGTCTTCATCGGTGCTGTCTATGTCGTCAAGCGCGATGGGTTCATCATTGACCGCTATTACATCTGCAAATGTCAGATCCGCACTATCAGTGCCGCCCTCTCCGTCGGAGATGGTGTAGGTGGCTTTGGGAACGGGGCCATTATAGTTGAGAACCGGCGTGAAAGTGAATGCGCCGCTTGAGGCGATTGTTAGTGTGCCGACGTTTGGAATGGTCGCTATGTCGCCAGGATTATAGGTTGCGGGATTACCTGCTATTGTGAACCCTGTCACGCTGATGGGATCACCGTCAGCATCGCTATCGGCACCATTACCGTTATTATTGAGCACAACGCCTGAAACCGGGGTGTCCTCGGTGACTGAGATGGGTCCATCGTCTTCGGCAACTGGATTTGCATTATCCTCGCGGTATGCAACTTCGCTTGTGTCACCGGCCTGATTTGGCAGATCAGCGGTCGGGTTGTTCACAATGCCGTCCGGGTCGGCGTAAGAAGCGCCCACGCCGTCGCCGATACCGTCACCATTGGCGTCGGCGCCAGGTGTCAGCCCGCTTTCAGCACTATCGAGAACGGTATCGTCGTCACTGTCTGTATCGAGATAATCTGGATTTCCAGTGCCGTCAGTATTAACCGGAACATAAAGCCCATCATCGTTGACGCCATTATTACCTGCATTGTTGACATGTGTGGAGGAGACATAGCCAGCCGTCAGACGCGCTTCCACGGCGTCCGCAATTCCGTCATTGTCACTATCGAGGTCGAGAAAATTAGCCGGGCCGTTACCGTCTGTGTTGACGGGTGCAACTTCATTACCATTATCGACCGCATCTACCAGGCCGTCGCTGTCGAGGTCATTGGCTGCTCGCAAAGCGGGTGTCGCCATGTCGTCGCGCACGCCATCATTGTTGATGTCAATGGCTGCGGCGTCCTGACCGCTTTCGGCGAGGTCCGAGATGCCGTCATTGTCGCTGTCAAGATCGAGGTGATTTTGAACGCCGTCACCATCGCTGTCTTGCGTGCCTTCGACCGTATCGAGAATACCGTCATTGTCGTCGTCGATGTCATAGATGTCTGCGATACCGTCCGCGTCGTTATCGCGGGCAACCGTAACGGTTGCTGTGTCGGTGCCGCCATTACCGTCGGAAATCGTGTAATCGAATGTCTCGGTTTCATCCATATTCGCAGGAGGTGTCACATCAAGGGTGCCATCGGCGAGGAGACCAATGGTCGTACCGTTTGCCAGAGCTACCGGATTGCCAAGGGTGATCGCGAGCGGTGTGCCGGGATTTGCCGGGTCGATGATCTCGGTGATGATCAACGTATCGCCTTCAGTATCGGTATCTGCGCCGGCTCCATTTAACACGTCGACATTACTGAGCGTACCGGCAATGACGGTCCGGGGGCCGTCATCGACAGCGACCGGCGCATCGTTGACGGGTGCGACATTGAAGGAAATCGTGTTGGGGCTTTGGTCGGTGTCTTCGCCGCCATTTGCCGTGCTGCCGTTATCCTTGACCTGGAAAGTGAAACTGCCGAGGCCATTACCGTTGATGTCGGCTACCGGGCTGAAGATCAGATTTGCGACCTGGCCGACGGGGATTTCCTGACCAGCGGTCACCGGATTTCCGTTAAGCATCAGAATGCCGTCAACGGCTCCGGGCAGGGTTGTAATAATAACCGAAGTCAGCGAATTGCCGTCAACATCCGAGAAACCGAAATCTGCGGTTGTGAATGTGTGCGGTATGTCTTCGGTGGCCGGTATTACATTGTCAGAACCAGCGGGTGCCTCATTGATACTAAGTACCGAAATTGTCGACAGGGCTGAGCTGCTGGTGGTGCTGAATGTTGTGTTGGTGACATTAACCGAGATATTGCGGTCTGAAGTGTCCGGATTATTTGATGTGTTTTCGAATGCGATGGCCTGCAGTGCGGTCTCGTAATCGACAATTGTGGCATCGCCCGTGAACGTTATGGTAATTTCGCCAGCCACGGAGGTATCGATATTGGATGTGATGCCGGCGGGTAATGCGCCGATGCTCAACACATCGTTCACCTGGGCATTGGTCATAGTGACGCTTGCGCTGGCGAGATTTGATCCCAGGGCCACATGCTGCGAGATATTGACATCGGTGTCCACGATGGGCACGGCCGCTCCGCCTTCGGTGAAGAAACCGTTAAAGGCCGTTCCTGCTGCGGTGGAGTTATTGTCATCAAGGTCGATGTTGAGCAAGGTTGTTGTCTGCAGGTTCGCAAAGACAAAGTCACCATCACCATCGTGAGTGAAGCGGGCTGCGGGTGTAAGGCTGTTGGCATTGACCTGATAGGTTACGTCCCAGGTCGACACACCGTTCCAGCTGAATGTTGCTGCGGAAGTCGATTCGCCATTCTGGTTCTGTGTTCCAGATGCGCTGACGACGCCGTTCGAAACAGCGAAACGAATATTGCTAACTGCTTCAGCACCATAGGACGTCAGATGGTCGAGCGACGGTAGAACTGTTTCACGCGTTGTTGGATTGCCACCGATGCCGTCAATATCGGCAATGGTAAAGTCGATATTTCCAGACGCCTGGATTGTTGTACCCGCCAGAACTATTTCCCATTGGAGCGTCACCTCGGCGGGCTGGTTGAAGGCGCCGGAATTCAGGAGAATTGACAGATCGTCCATTCCGATTACCGAAGGATCCTCAAAGGTAATCACATCACCGGGTCCGATGGCCAGGATGGTTGCGCGAATGTCGATAGCTGCACTGCCTACCGTGCCGGCATTCGACCATGTCGCAACAGCGCCAACCTGATTGACCGTCGTGCCCGTGGGATTGCCGGCGGCATCGGCAACCGACAGAGAGCCGTTTGGCGCACTGATGTTGACAGGCGCCAGCAGACCATTCCACTCAGACGCATCGATGCTCGCTGCTTCGATTGCGCCGGTGGCGACTTCGAGATCCCAGTTGCCACCGAGAGTGCTTGCGCCGGTATCATCATCAGATGCGGCGATGTCGGCACCCGTGAGGGCAGCCAGCGTGTCGAGATATTCTATTCCGTTTTCACTGGATGCGATGTTGCAGCCGTAAAGCAGAATGTCGCCGTCTTCACCAAGCGCATTACCGATGATCGCGAGGTCTTCCGCGTGGGCGGCGAGATCGCTAGCGTCATATGACGTATTACCAAGGACAAGTTCTCCGGAATTACCGTGCGAAATGATATGGACCGCAGCAATATTCGTTTCATTTGCGAGCACGGATGCGATTTGGGCAAGACCGTCGCTTGCGGGGTCGAGTATGTAGATTTCGGCACTCGGGTCAGCGCTCGCGATAATGGCGGATGGATCTGAAACAGCAGCATCGATGAAAATAAATGTTTTTGAATCATTGCTATCCGATAGATCGGACGCTGCATCCGGATCAGTCTGGTTTTCTGCACCTTGCTCATTACCGGACGACTGGGTTGTTGTCTGACCACCCTCATTTGGGTTGGCATGGGTAAGAACCGGAGCTGATGCATCCTGCCCTGCATCAGCTCCGTCCGCCGCAACGTCTATGGTTGCGACTGCCGCGCCATCAAACATGATGCGCGGCTCGAGGCGTCTTAAATGTTGTTCTCGTCTGAGGCCTGCGAATGGAGAAGTTTTTGCTTTTGAAACATCAATCGTTTCTGCAGTGTTTTTGTTCTTGTTATTGATTGGCTCACGCGACATGATTTTCTCCAGATATAAAAAAGGCGACCTCTATTGGCCGAGAATGTTTTTCCGATGAGCGAGAGGTCGCCAGCAGGCAACTCTCAATCCGAAACAATACTTGGATCAATCTTGGTCATGCGCGTAAATTAATGATTAATACCCACTACGCTTTGCCACCTAACGTATTGAATAAATTACATTTTATATGGAATTGAGGTTCTTATTCCATTCGTATAAAGATAATTTGTTGTCTCACGAATCCCTTTTGGAACATCTGTTGCACCGGTCAGTGTGTAATTCATATTTTGGTAATCAATATGCTGATTATCCGGGTAGGTTATGTAGCGCTTATGCGTGACGCCTCCTCTTAACCCTTTGTTTTCCATAGCTGGAGATTGACCCGCATATGGCTGATTTGGTGAAGATAACTTAAGGCCTGACGTTCATTGTGCAGGGAAAGTTTGTTTCCGCGGGGCGTTCGATAATTTGCGCCCAATTCAATAACAATGGAAACCCCAAGGGGATTTGATGAATAATCAGCATAAATATTATATCGCGAATGGCGCCGTTTTGCTCGTTATCGGCGTTGGCGTTCTCAGCTTCTTAAAAGATGCGCTTACGGAAGATGTCACACCACCGTGCGATGAACGCTATGCAAACTACCTTGTGTTTCCCGAAAACGTCGGGGTTGGGGAACGTATCAGCGATGAGAGCGTCGAGCTTTTTCTCGATAGTGACGTGCAGGGACTTTCTGCATTCACGCGAGTTGTTCACTCGAAGGAAGGGGCACCGTCAGTGCAATTGGAAACCCGACTGCCGAAGGGCTCAAGCAATCCACGCAGGGCTGACGGAATAATTGGTGGAATGGGATTTGCCTGGCAACCCGAGCTACCTGCAAAGGCAACATCCGCATGCCTGACTTATAAAGTCTGGTTGCCGAAGGCGTTTAAATTTGCCAATGGCGGCACGCTGCCAGGGCTATTTGGCGGGGCCGCGCCGGGGGTCGACGGTTTTGATGATCCATCGGAAGGTTTTTCTGCAAACATGGTGTGGGAAGACCGTGGCATGCCCGGTTTACGCACATATGACACGACAAATTCGTCCCGCCGGGGACGTCGTGTAACGCTTGACACCCATGCGCTTCCATTGGGCCAATGGATTAAAGTTTCTCAGGAGCTCATCCTTAACACACCTGGCCAAAGTGATGGCATGTCACGGGTCTGGATTGATGATGAACTCAAACTTGAGAATATGAGCGTTGTGTTCAGCAATAATAAGAAGCTGAGTATCTCCGGTGTTCTGGGCGACATCTATTATGACGGGCGATGGAAAAACAACGGCTCACCAAAGGACACGTTTTTGCGCACCACGCCATTTGTGCTGAATTGGAAGTGAGCACCCGCTAGGCGGTGGAGGCTAGTAATTGCTCCATTTCGGTCAGGGCGCGTGTGAGTTCATCGGCAAATTTATGCATCTCAGGTGCAACGGATGTCGGCGTAGAGAAATAAATATTGATGTGATCCGGCATCAACACATAACCAATGCCAATGCATTGGGCGCTGGTGCAGCCAAAACCAAAATAGTCGACATTAACGGATGGGCATGAGCTCGTTGAGAGATAGTCATTACGCGAAATGAGCCATCCGGGTGAGTTGAAAAACTCGAGTTCCTCCTCAACGCCAAGTGCTGCACCCCGACGGGTCTGGATCATCTGGAGTTCCCACAAATGTTGCTCGGGTGCATGGCCGATCTGGCATTCCTTTGCCCGCCCGACGTGCCTGGCGGCTGCAGCCCGCAGGCTTTCTATTTTCTCTTCCGCGCTTTTGGCCGGGTCATCGAAATCTTCAACAAAGGTGAATATTTCCGGCGTAATTACGCGCATGGCCTCGGTACGTCCATGATCATAGCCGCGGGTGGCGATGGATTCGTAGGTCGCGCCATTAAAACCCTTGGCGCGTTTATGGGCTAATTGATAGGCGAGTTGGGCGAAAGCATCAGGCGACAGGCCTAACTCCTTTGAGCGGTTAGCGCCGAAATTCTGGAATGTATAGCTCTGGGTTGCCATCGCTGCTGCGTAATCGGCAAAGGATTTTGCCGCACTCTCAAGTTTTTGCTTGAGCGCATCGGTGAGAATAAAATCGATACGACGATGGGAGGCAATCCCCTGCTCGGTTGCGTCCAGAGTTAGCGCTGCCGCAGCCGCATCTTCGGCGTGTAGTGCGTCAACGAAAGCGAGTACAGTTGTGCCGTCGAGGCCGCAATGCTCGATGTTTATGCCGGAAGAGCCATCGCCAAAAACAACCAGTGACACAGCTTTTTCAAACCAGCGATTACCGCTATCACCATGGAGAAGCTGGTCTGCCGCTTCCTGCTTGTTACCCGGCACCATGTCTTCAAGACAGATACAAAATAGTGCTGTCTCAATTTCATCCATCCGCTGTTCGTTGACGGGATCGATGGCAAAGAGTTCCTGGCGCGTATCAGCCCAATCGGCGCGAGCCATGGTTGTAAAATGACCAACTGCCTCATTATTCTCAACGGGCGTGGTGCTGGCCGCCTTAATGGCGCTGAGCGTCTTTTCGAAATCTGCGATTGTATGGGGGCGGCCATTTGCGCCAATGACATCCATCCGGTAGATGGCGCGGTTATGCAGGACCAAGATATGGCGTGCTTTTGAGGGACCAGGTTCCGCTTCGCTATAGGGGGCGCGCACGGTATCTAATGGAACACCAGGAATGCGGGTCGTTGAAAACAGAAACTTGTTCTGGTTCATGTCCAGGGGATTGCCGCGAGCCAAAGCCGGTGGAATTTCTTCCCGGTCGAGGCGCAATTTATAGTTCAGCGCTGCTGTCAAAAGTTCTGCCGCACGGGATATCTGATCATTGCCGGGTCTTGTGAACTGGAAGAAGAAGTTTGCATTGAGAGCGATGCGGTCGCGGCGACCCAGATAGCGGGTTGGCCAAAAATCATCGAGCCAGCTTTTGACACCCGGCTTTTGGTCATAGGCGAGCAGATCCGCATGCAGTTTTTGGCCGGGTCCGCCGGGCCGGGCAAAATTATCAAGTTTGGCTTTGGTCTCGGCAAGCTCATCGTCGGTCAGGAGTGGTGCGCACCACTCGATAAAACGGGTGCATGTGCCTTCAAGATCGGGCAAGGGCACACGTGGGAGAAGGTGCTGGTTGCCGAATGTTTTTGATGAAAGAACGGGTGCTTCGGGGATTTGTTGACTGACTGACATGGTGTGGCCTCCACCTAATGACTAAATTTACTTTTACGGTACAAGATGTCATTAACCATAACCAAGCGGCGCGTGACAATACGCCATGCGACGTAAGTAATCAGGCGTGAGGCATTAAGTCGATCTGATGGCACCGACAATTGAAACGATAGTCAATGTCGAGCGTTTCCCGATATTTCATTCTGGCGATGATGGATATCAATCCCTCGTTTCCGATATTTCAAACCAATTGGAAGCCAAGGGATGCGCCGTTCTAAAAGGGTTTATCCGGCCGGAATTTCAAAACCTCCTTTCTGAAGAAAGTGCCTGTGTTGCACAGCATGCTTACGGCAAGGTCGAGGCGGTGAATGTTTACAATACTGATGTAACTGCCGAATATCCCACCGATCATCCAGGTCGGATTATCATGCAAAAGGGGAATGCCTTTGTTGCTCGTGATCAGATTGGCAAAGATGCCGTTATCGCTCGCCTTTATGAAAACTGCGATTTCAAATCATTCATCGGGCAGTGCTTCAATCTCGATCAGGTCTATGAACTTGGCGACCCATATTCCGGTCTCTGCGTGAATGTGCTGCGCCCTGGGCATGAGCATCCGTGGCATTTCGATATCAATGAATATACGGTGAGCATGCTGACGCAATTGCCTTTGGACGGCGGTGTGTTTGAATATTGCCCGAATATCCGAACGCCACAATCTGAAAATATGCCTGCTGTTTTGAAAGTCATGACTGGTGGCGAAGATGTAAAGATTGAGCGCCTTCGACTTCAGCCCGGGGATTTGCAGCTTTTCAAAGGCCGCTATGCCATGCACCGGGTGACGAAAATAATTGGTGATCAGCAACGTCATACGGCCATATTTGCCTATTCTGAGATTCCGGGCATAATTGCGACGCCCGAACGCTCGCGGCAGCTTTTTGGTCGTGTGGCACCTGAGCATCTGCGCGCTGAAATGGGCAATGCCCGGTCAGACAATTTAATGGATTGAGGACGCATGAATAACGTGGAAAGCTCACCCGAACCCGCTTCAACTATCAAGAATGTCGAACTCGACCATACTGGTAAAGCCGTTCTCGACGATATTTACTGTCAGGCAGACCCGCGGTTATATTTCCAGGAATTAAAGCCACTGGACTATTCTATTCCAGGATATGCCGCCCCTTTTTTCTCTGCTCTGGTTGAAAAATTATCAATATTTCGGCAAAACAAGCGCGTGCGGGTCGTCGATCTTGGCTGTTCTTACGGTATTAACAGCGCGCTTTTAAAACTCGGCATTCCCTATGAACGACTGGTTGCCAATTATGCGGACGCTGAATTTGAGCACCTGTCCCGCAAAGAATTAATCGAGCGCGACCGTGCGCTCCTCTCCGACCGGACGCCCCCGGGCCCGCATATAACAGGCGTTGATGTCTCCGGACCCGCTTTGCAGTACGGCATAGATGCGGGCTATCTTGACGAAGCCATACTGGCTGATCTTGAGGCGAATGCTTTAAGTGCCGCCGACAGCCAAAAACTGGTCGGTACAGATTTGATGATCTCAACCGGTTGCGTTGGTTATGTTGGCGCGGCGACCATCCGCCGATTGCTTAAGGGTACGGGAGACGCGCGGCCGTGGTCGGCACATTTTGTTCTTCGCATGTTTTCCTTTGATGATATTGCGGAGGTCTTTTCAGAACGTGGATATGAAACGATCCTATTACCCGGGCTCTTCAAGCAACGGAAATTTATGTCGGACGCTGAGAAAAGCGAAATCGTCGCCAAGCTCAATGATCAAGAATTAGACACGTCAGGGTTGGAGGATTTGGGCTATTTTTACGCGCAGCTTTATCTCTCTATTCCTAAATGCGATTTCAAACATGTGGAAGACTTGCTTGCCGACTGGTCATAAACGACATTAAATAAACGGATGCAGTTTATTTAGCAGGTGAAGGTTTATGAGTATCTTTGACAGGTTCGGTCTTGAGGGCAAAACTGCACTGATAACCGGGGCATCGTCCGGTTTAGGGCGACATTTCGCGGATGTTTTATCCCAAGCCGGGGCCAAGGTTGCTCTGGCTGCGCGCCGTAAAGACCGACTTGATATTGCGGTTAGCGAAATCGAAGCCTCCGGCGGAGTTGCCATTGCAGTTGTGATGGACGTTTTGAAAAACGGGGACGTTCAGGGCGCATTCGAGTATGTGTCTGATCAATTCGGCGGCATTGATATTGTCATAAATAATGCGGGTGTACCGTCACATTCATGGTTCGTTGATGTCAGTCATGAAGAATGGCGCTCGGTGATGGACGTCAATCTTGATGGTGCATTTTACGTGGCACAAGCAGCTGCCCGTCACATGTCGGCGCGCGCCATGGGAGGAAGTATCATAAATACTGCATCGGTCGCGGGGCTGGCCCCGGTTCGCCTGCTCTCCGCCTATTCAGCATCAAAGGCGGCTCTCATCCAGCTCACAAAGTCGATGGCGCTTGAGTTGTCGCGCGAAAACATACGGGTTAACGCATTGGCCCCTGGTTATTTCATGACCGATATCAATCGCGATTATTTATCGTCTCCTGGAGGCGAGAAACTCCTTTCGAAGATTCCCTTCAAGCGCGCCGGTGAACTTGAGGAGCTTGATGGTGCACTTCTTTTGCTCGCGTCGGACGCCGGTTCTTTCATGACTGGCGGCGTCATTGCCATTGATGGCGGCGCTCTTCTATCGATTGGCTGAAACAAGTGCCGGGCTTTGGCTATGGCGCATTTTATTTAATTTGGCAGGACTGAATTCCTGATCTGGAACAAATATCACCCCTTCCCCCGTAGCCATATTGAACTTTGGATGCTCGTGGCGTTAATGTGACGACATCTGATTCGCAATTTGGGGGAGGCGACTGGCCATGAAGAGAACGCTTAATATCTGTTGCTCATCATTGAGCACTGCAAAGGCCGCAATATTTACCCTTCTCGTTTTGGCGTTGACCAATTCACCTGCACACGCAGCCGAACGGGGGGCCAGCACCTTCATTCCCGGAACTTATGGTGACTTTGGCGTTGCAATAAAACCACCACCCGGGGTTTATGTCCGCGAAACGGTTTTTCATTATTCTGCCGATAGGCACCAAACAACCGGCGTGGATGCGAAATTCGACGTTGATTTCTGGGTGGACTATATGTCGGCTTCCATTGTCACTGACTGGGATGTTTTAGGGGCAAAATTTAATTTTGCGTTTGGCATTCCCCTTGTTGATGCGGAGGTTGATCAATATATCACCGGCGCGCCGGCGCTTGATTTTTTCGACAACCGGACTGCCAGCGGCGACTTTTTCTTCGTGCCCGTGTCGCTCTTCTGGAATTTTGGCGACCTCTCGCTCAATCTTTATGAATATATTGTCACGCCGACGGGTGCCTTCTCGGCAAACAAGATCGCCAATGCCGGCTTTGGGCACTGGGCGTTTCAAACTCATCTCGCCATGACATGGCTTAACCCGGAACGTGGTCAGGAAATCTCGATCAATGTCGGCCACGCTTACAATGCCGAAAACCCCAAAACAGATTACAAATCAGGTCAGGAGCTGTTTGGTGAATATTTATTCGCCCAATATCTCTCACCGGAATTTGGCATCGGCATTCAGGGGTATTTTCACAAACAGATCACGGGTGACAGCGGTCGCGGTGCGGTATTCGGCGATTTTAAGGGGGCGAGCGCCGGTGTCGGCCCAGCGCTTTTGTGGAACACGAAATTTGGTGATCAAAAGGTCGCTTTTGTCGGGAAATGGCTGCACGAGTATCATGCAAAAAAGCGATTTGAAGGTGATTTCCTGTTTGCTACCGTCATTCTGTCTTTTGATGAGTAGGTCTGGCTGATAGCGTCGCCCCAATTTAATCTTTGGGGCGCACAACCATGATTGTAGTATTGTCCTGGAATGGGTCCTGGGCCTCTTCGACTGCGTCGAGAAGTGCGCGCACCATTTTCTCGGTATCCAGGTTTTGGTTATCCTGAACGAGTTTAAGAATATCGTGTTCAGAAATCGACAGGATACCGTCACTTGCCACCACAACAATATCATCCGGCTCAAGAGGAACCGGATCATCTTTAAGATCAACAAGGTCAAGGGTTGTGCCCGTTAGTGCAGACCGCAGAGCATTGCGCCGCGGGTGACATTTGGCTTCATAAGCACTCATTTCGCCAGCCAAAACCAGTTCGTCAAGTACGGGGGCCAGAGAATGGTCCTCATTTAGATGATATATGGCGCCACCGCGAATAAGGTAGAGCAGCGAGTCGCCTACACTTACCCAGCGCAGACCACTGGACCTGAATGTCGCGCCAATAAGTGTGCATCCCATACCGTGGAGCGCACGATCAAGATCGATCTCTGTCTCGATAGATTTATTCGACTCTTCAAGTGCATTCATGAGGCGTTCGGATGTGGGTCCGGTACGGTCTGAATAGTCCGCAATGAAATTACGGCATGCCAGAGACGAGGCTTTGGCGCCGCCGACATGTCCGCCCATGCCGTCCGTTAAAACCGCCAGCAACTCGTTTGAGCTGGTGATAGACACCGTTTGACCAGTTAACGCCGATGCCTGCCCGTTCAGGAGGGCGAACGCGCAAGCATCTTCCTGTGAAGTCCGGGAGCCGATGATTGCACCGGACGCATGCTCGAATTGAGCTATCATCTATGACCTAACTTTTATCGCAATCAATGGCACATAACGTCCAATATATTCACTCGGTATATTCACTCGGTGCGCCTTGTCTTCCCGGCAGCTGGCCAATGTCACAAAAAGTCTCAAGTGACCTGACACTGGTCGTCAGTCAAGGAGCTGGCAGCCCCTATTTCTGTATCTTCTTCAATTCCGACCAATCAAATTCGGGACCGCAAAACGGCACAAACACAAGTTGTGTACGTCCTACGGTTATAACATCCATTGCCTTGAGCGGCACGGCATTTGTTGGTTTTTCGTCATTGACGGCGACCACATTTGTTTTTGTGAGATTTGGTACCAGCAAAAATGCCTTATCGGAACTATCATAGCGGATATAAACCTGTTCCTCGCCAGATATTGACTCATCGCCAAAATCAATTGGTATACGCTGGGAACTCGCACGACCAAGCGTGTTATTGCCCTCATATACCGGGCGATGTGCACCAAGGCCTGGGCCACCAATAACGACGAGCCAGCCAACAACAGGTTCCTGGTGAAAGCCGGATCGCTCAATTTCCTGCGCACCGCGCACCATTTGCGTTTTTTTGCCCGAATTCATAACTTCCCCATTCACTGCCATTGTTGCGGCTACCATTGGTTCCGCTTCAAGTGTTATCGGCGCGCCTTCAGGTACTTGACCTCCACGCTGTCCAATTCGCATTTGATCTCCAGTTGATCCCTGATAAGTCTCATTATTCGTATTTGCACTCATTTTACGCACTCCCTCGCTTGTCTCAGTTGATGGTTTGGGCTGGGTATTATGGTCGAATTCATCGTCGGATTTAGGTGCTGAAAATTCCGGCAGACTGATATCCATTCCCAAGGTAATATCACCCGGATTACCTTCCTTTTTGCGTTCATCCGACATCATCAAAGCGTTCAGCGCCTGACGCAATGATGGTATACGTGTTCGACTTCGCGCCGCGTTCTCATCTTTGGGAACGGTGTTATCAGGCACATCACTCTGTCCCATTCATACCTCCTGGATTATTCTGAAATTCGAAAATTCTAGTTTTTCGGGGGTCAATACCCGCCTGCCTATATTGGGCATTGGCGGCTCGATCCACGCAGTGGCAAAGCACTTCGCATGTCGGCAAATAATCAGTGAGCGGATGAAAAATCTGATAAAAATACAAAACGACAATCGACCTCCGGCATGTCCGTGAAATAAATCCATTACTAGTGAACTGTGGTATTTCTCGGGCAAGGTCGATGGAAACACTTCAGCTGTTGCGTTTGCGCAACAGCTATCAACTTTTATTATTTCAGCCATATTTTTCAACAAACTTCTGCCTTATCCCTCGTCTAAGCAGGTCTTGGATCACACTAAGGCCGGGTTATATTGGATAGAAAATTGCCAATAAATTCGGTTAGCGGAACGAATTTTTGGGGCTTGGCGAATTAATTTTCGCGGCTGTTGAATTTACTGCAATGACGCATAGGGGAACATGGATAATCCACAAGCATTGCCAATAGGCACTCGGCTGGCGGGTGAGTACCGGATTGAAAGCGTACTCGGGTCGGGTGGTTTCGGCATTACATATCTTGCCGAGGAAGAAACTCTCAAACGCAAGGTGGCGGTTAAGGAATATTTTCCTACCGGGCTGGCCGCGCGTGAGGGCTCAATGCTTGTGCGTTCAAAGGCCGATAAAGGCAAAGGGCGATATATCTGGGGCCTCGACCGGTTTATTCATGAAGCACAGATACTTGCAAAATTTAATCACGGAAATATTGTCCGGGTGTTTCGCTATTTCCGCGAGAACAATACTGCCTATATGGTGCTTCACTATGAAGAAGGGCAGAGCCTAAAGGCCTGGCTCGATAATTTGGGCCGTGCGCCACTGCAATCTGAACTGGATGTCATGCTTGAACAGCTATTGCCCGCTCTCGAGCAGCTGCACGACGCTGATTATCTCCACCGCGATATAGCACCCGACAACATCCTGATAAGAGCTGACAGTGCGCCTGTCCTTATCGACTTTGGTTCCGCGCGGGGCGAGGTTGCCCAACATTCCAAAACCGTTAGCGCCATTGTCAAACCCGGTTATTCACCGTTTGAACAATACGCCATGGACGGTCGCCAGCAAGGACCCTGGACCGATATTTATTCTCTAGGTGCCACCCTTTATTACGCAATTTCACGCCGCCGCCCCCTCGATGCACCGGGGCGCATGACAAATGACAAGCACAAAAGTGCCTTTGACGCTGCTCGCGGTCAGTACCGCAAGGGCTTCCTGATCGCTATTGACCAGGCACTTGAAGTCAAGCCAAAACGACGGCCAACCGATATTATCGAATGGCGAAATATGTTATTTGAGCCTGACAACTCACCGGCCGGGGCAGGCTTAAACCCTGAGAATATGCGCGCACCGGGTGCTGACGCAGCCGATCTCCTTCAAAAGGGCAGGACCGAGCAGCACCCACCAGCTGCAACCAGACTGGCGGGCACAATGCCTGCGGTACCGGCATTCCTGCGAAAGAAGCGCGTAGCCAAAGGGCATCCCAAAATCCAACCGGTATTTGAGAAGGAGCCGGTCGTAGAGCCATCATTCACGCAGATCATTACGGTTGTGCAAACCGAGGAGATCGCGGCTGCCGAGCGCGCTGATAGCCTTGGCGAACGACTGGCAAAGGTCCGCGCATCGGGTAATGTGGCTGCGGAAAGTAATGCAGCCGCCGACAAACACGAAAAGCCAGACGTTTATATTGGGTTCAATGGGGGGGCTGCTGCGCTTCCCAATCAGGTCGACATCCCGCTGACGCGAATGGTTCGGGTCGCCTCGGGTTTCAGCCTCGGTGCAAGTGGCTATTTATATCAACTCGTTAAATTAGCTCTCTCCATTCCTTACCGAATTGGCAAAGCATTTTTTTCCACCAGTAAAAAACCTGCAAATAATCCTGCAAAGGCCGCAAGATCGCCAGACGCCAGAAAATCTGCCAGCCCTGCCAAACAAAAGAAGTCCAACCGGCCTGTCGTTATATTTCCCGAATTCATATCGGCTCGGCCAGCACTCACGGCAACCCTGTGCGCGCTTCTTTTTGTCGGCATTTCTGTTGAGCGCAAATGGATACCCGATCAGGTGGTTCCGAGCGGATTGATTAGCGGGGCCGAGGCGACGCTTGTTGGTTTCCAACGTGAATGGCCCAAATTCAGAGGCGGTATTGAGCAGTCCTATACTTCGACCCTGGCGGGTGTTGAAAAGTTGCGATTGGCGCTCGGTCCAAATCTACAAACCGCAATTGGTGATGTGCTTGTGCTGCGTGGTCATCAGGGAACAGTGCAAACAGCAATATTTACGCCTGATGGAAAATATGTGATTTCGGGTGGAATTGATGAGCGTTTGCGACTTTGGAATGCCTCAACCGGCAGATTGAAAGAGATCATTTCAAAAAAACAGGGCTCGATTACAGCACTCGACATTCGTGATCAAACACTGCTGACGGCAGAAGCCAATGGCACCGTGAGCCTTAAAAACTGGCGGACGGGTAATTTGATACGAAATGTGCGACATCACACAGGTCTCGTCCATTCAGTTGCATTTGCCAAATTCGGTTCGGAATTTTTTACCGCCGGACAGGACGGCATGGTCAAATTATGGCGTGACCAGTCTAATGAGCCAGAATTACCAGTGGAAAGTGAAAATGGTGCAATCCATGCTATCGCCACCTATCCGGCTAAAAACCGGTTGGCGACAGCGGGGGCCGACCGAAATATTCGAATTTGGGACGTATCGCGAAACAAACTCCTCCGCAAATTTCGCGGTCACAAGCGCGCAATAAGCTCGATCGATTTCTCGCCTGACGGGAAATATCTGGTGTCCACAGGCCTTGATGGCCGTTTAAAACTGTGGTCATCGAATTCCTCCCGGACAAGACGAACCCTGCATGGTCATGAAGGACGTATTTTCATGGCACGGTTCTCACCGGATGGCAGCATGATTGCCAGTGCTGGCGAGGATGGAACTGTGCGTTTATGGAATGTACGACGCCGCCGACTGTTGCGCATCTTTAAAGGTCACTCGGGCTCTGTGCGTTCGGTTGCATTTTCCGATGATGGTGCCAAAGTCGTTTCCGGCAGCGATGACGGCACAGTTCGCATTTGGACTGTGCGTCCGGCTTCGCAGAAAATCGCGAATCGTGCTCGTTAGTTTTTTTGTGCTACTGGCTCTTTTTTAGATTATTGCCGTGCTCTTTTATTTGTACTTTGCCACGCGCTCCGCCCACCCATGAAACACGACATGACAACTTTAGTGGTGCGCTCCCTCCTTCCGTCCATCTATGATTGTATTTCCGGCTGCGCGTTAATTTTTTATTAAGTATCAGTCACTTGCCCCTATCACCTCCGTGCGCGAATCAAATACACAACTTTAAATGGTTGTGTGTGAGTTGATCGCGAGCAGTGGGGTGAACGCTAATATGCAAGCGCAGCGAAGATATATTAATGAATTTCAATGGGTTAAGGGAAGCTGGCAAGGATTTTCCTGGCGCCGAAGGCCCTCTCAATTTCGTATGGGCGTGATCGGATATATCTGTAAATACTGCTTTTTTTCCTTATTCCACCGGTCTTAATTCACTGCCAGGACCTTTTACCGTAATCCACCGATCAATAATTTGCGTGATATTACGCCTGTTTTACGTGCTATAATCTTTTCGTTAAGGAAGCTATCCCGCAATTTCATCTCCGTGACGACCGGGCGGCGATGAATAATGCGGGCTAAATGGAGGCACGTCATGCGCACTTTACCTTGGCGGAGAAAAGAAGAAGATATCCAGTGGGTTAAGCACGAGAAGACCCAAATAAGATTACGTCGTGAAGAACGTGAAGAGCGGCTCACTGCGATGGGCTATCTCGTCAGGGTTTGTACGTCACTTCTGGGATTGAAAATTGCCGGATTTTTCCAATTTATCCTGCTCAAGATCTCCAGAGCACAATCGAAATCCTTTGGCTGGCTTGCCACACGGCTCCCGGTTCATTTTTCACGATTGTACCGCGCTATTGGCTCGGGTGCGTTGAAGTTCGTCCGTTCGATCTCGCGCGCATTGGGTTTGGTGGGATCTGGTGGCAGTTGGTTTTTTGGCAGCACTGTTAATGCAGTGAAAGCATTAGGTACCACCGTCATTAGCGCCGCAAAACGAATAACCGGCGCTCTGGTGCTCTTTTTAAAACGCCTTATCCCCCAACTTGGTGGCGTGTTTTCGAGCTTTGCAAGCTGGTCGAGTTCGAATATGCGATCGGTCGCATCTTCGCTCCGGGGTTTTGGAGAGAACAGCCAAACGGTGACGACGGTAATTACGCGCAGGATTTCCAGCACACTCATTAAACAGCGACAAATTCTGACTTATTCAGCGCTCACCCTGGCTGTTTTTGGCGGGGTTATTGGTGCTGTTTCCATGGGCGTATTTTCTCAGCTTCCCAAAAATATCGAGATTTCGGGAGTAGCGCGAATAATTGACGCCGATCTGATCAAGGTTGGGGATGTTGATATCCGTCTGTTTGGCATTGATGCGCCCGAACCAACTCAAAGGTGTCGGCGTCATGCCAAAGGCCGTGGAAAATGGGGATGCGGTCGAAAAGCAGTTACCCAACTCAGCAATCTTGTGAATAATAATAAAGTGACATGCATGCGCAAAGGCACCGATAATCTTGGCCGCATAATGGCAACATGCTCCGTCGATAATTGGGACGTTGCTGCCTATATGGTGCGCGAGGGGTTAGCGTGGGTGTCGCCTGGAGACCCGGCTGGTTATGAAAAGTTTGAACTGGCTGCAAGGGACGCTTTGGTTGGTATATGGCGCGCGAAGAACGATACGCCCTGGAATTATCGCGAGGCGCGTTGGACCGAGGCCAAAGCCCAGGCTCCGGAAGGTTGCCCGGTCAAGGGTAATATATCTGGTGCGGGACGGGTCTATTATCTGCCTTGGTCAAATCAATATGACCGTGTCCATATACAGCCTAAAAAAGGCGAACGGTGGTTTTGTAATGAGCGTGACGCCATCCAGGCTGGTTGGCGCATGACCCGTTACCCGTAGTGCTCTTGCCGTTTTTAAAGGCGATGGGATTGGGATATCTGAAACGTCTTGCTTTGGTTTTCGACTTAACCGCCGGCTCTGGTTCGCGGTTGGATAATTTCCGCCCTTCTATTCCCCTTCATGCGAGGATATAAACGCTCCGTTGAGAGATTTTCTCGTAGCGACCGGGTGGCAGATTTATGAAATACCGCGCTGATATTGACGGGCTCCGCGCCATTGCGGTGCTGGCTGTCGTTTTCTATCACGCCCGCATCCCCGGTTTTAGCGGCGGTTATGTTGGCGTTGATGTTTTCTTTGTCATATCAGGCTTTCTCATCACCTCCATACTTGTGGCGGCGTATGAAAATGACTCGTATTCCATTGTTGAATTTTATGACCGCCGCATAAGGCGCATCATCCCTGCGTTGATTCCGGTTTATCTTTTTTCACTTGTGATGGCCGCCATGCTCTTTCCACCGAGTGTGATGGCAAGTTTTGGTCAAAGCCTGCTGAGCTCCGGCGTCTTTATTTCCAACATTATTTTTTATGGCGAGGATGGTTATTTTGCGGCCCCCAGCCATGAGAAGCCACTTCTTCATACCTGGTCACTTTCGGTCGAGGAGCAGTTTTATATCGTGTGGCCGCTGATCTTGATTGGCCTGCTACGCTTTTGTTCTCATCGTTTAAAAATAGTGCTGACAGCATTCCTCGCCATTCTATCGCTCGGCATGGCGGAGTGGTGGCTTGGAGGTGATCCATCAGCGGCGTTTTTTCTCTTCCCCGCGCGCGCCTGGGAACTTCTTATTGGCTGCTCGATTGCATTGTTTTTGACGGATCGGAGGCCCGGCATCCATGTTGCCAGCTGGATATCCGTGAGCGGCCTCACTCTTATTGCGATTGCTATATATTACTTTGATGACACCTCACGATTTCCGGGGCGTTACGCGTTGCTGCCGTGTCTCGGCGCGGGCCTCCTAATTTATGGCGGGCAGAATGAGACATCCTGGCCAAACCGGTTTTTGGGGAGCGCTGGTCTTGTTGGCATTGGTTTGTTGTCCTATTCGCTCTATCTCTGGCACTGGCCGATCCTGGCCTTTGGCAGATATTATCTCGACCGAGCACTCGAAATCCCGGAAGCCCTTGCTTGCATTGGGGCTAGTCTATTGCTCGCCTATTTCTCCCTCAGGTTTGTCGAGCGTCCATTTCGCGTTAGCCCAAAATCATCATTTGAAAGCCGACGTGTCATTGCGGTCGGGGTTTTGACTTTGGTCGTTGTTGCGTTGACCGGATTCAATATTGAACGCAGAGGTGGGTGGCCAGGGCGGGTGCCTGAAGCGCTTGTGGCAATTGATCGGTATGCCAACGAACCTTCGCCGTTGGAAAGTGCCTGCCATGGTTCTCCAGAAAATACTGCGACTAATCCGAAATGTGTTTTTGGGGGGGCTGGAGGGAAGCATGATGTCGATGTATTGCTGATCGGAGATTCGCACGGAAATCATTTCAGTCCTGTCCTCCAACATCTTGCTGCGCGGGATGGATATACCGCTCAGACCATGACGACGAATTCATGCCTACCTTTGTTCGGCATATGGCAGTACCGCAAACAAAGGCGGTTGACGGGATGCACTGAATATATGGCGGCGGTTTGGCGGATTTTGAGCCAGAGCCCGCGTCCATTAACCGTGATCATAGCTGCACGCTGGAGCATACACATGCAGGGGTTTGGGCTTGGCGCATCACAACCGCCAGTCTGGTTTATTTCGGAGAAAGGCAGCAACATTCGAACGCCCCAGAATTCAAGGCGCGTATTTGGGGAAGCGCTCATTGCAACAATAAAAAAAATCACTTTGCTTGGGCATAAGGTGATACTTGTCGGTCAGGTCCCTGAGTTTGTGAGCGACCCCCAGGTGTGTATCGGCAAAGAAATTATGCTCGGCCGAAATCCTGACGCTAAAAGTTGTTTGATAGAGCGAAAAATTGTGGATGCTCATTTTGAAGGATCGAAGAATATACTAGCCACAGTCGCCAGCCGATTTAAATCTGCCCAGTTCATTGATCCGCTTCTCAAAATGTGTGATGCCAGCTTTTGCAGTCCAATGCTGGGAGATGTAATTGCCTACCGGGACGGCAATCATCTAAACCCCAGGGGGGCGCAGCTTATTGGCGATTATTTCCCGGTTCTGAACAGTGGCAAGGGCCCATGAACTTGAATTTTTATCGTCAGCGATATATATGCCCGGGTGGTATGTTTGCACTCAAGAGAATTGATGAAGAGATCGGGACGGAATGAAAGTCACATTGAAGCTATTTACATTTCTTGGGAAATATTTGCCTGCAGGGGCTGCAAAAAATCAAATTGTCCTTGATCTCGATGAAGGAATTTCGGCGGGTCAGCTGCTCAGACAGCTCAACATTCCAATAGCGGAATGTAAAATATTGATGATCAACGGCGCCCAAACACCGCCCAAGGATGCGGACGGGGCCGTTCTCAAAGACGGAGATGTTTTTTCTGTCTTTCCGCAATCAACGGGCTAGAAGGTGACATGCCGTTTGTCTTCTCACACTGATTAACCCGTCTTTTGATACTCGATAACTTCCTCCTCAAGCGTCCGCCAGATCTCGACCATGGCCATTGTGTCGAGCGCACAATATTTAATGAGGTTATGGGCGATTTCCTCGCCTTCTTCTGGGCTCACGGAACCAGATACCATCTGGTTCCAGGCTTCGGACGCGCTCGCACCCTCCTGAATTTCAAGCTCCTTATATGAAAGCTTGGGCACGAGAACAGGCAGGATGGATTTGATGGATGAGCGCCCCTTGAAGCGCGGGTGGATATAGATTTGTTTTGAAAACACATCTTCAAGGTCGACAATGCGGGCATTGACGCTTTCTAGAAACTCGCCATGGGTGGGATTGCGTGTCGCCAGTTTTCGATTGATCGTCATCTCGAATTTTTTGTTCCAGACGATAATCGAGCCCAAATCTGGCAAAGCGCGCTTGAGGTTTTGGATAAATTCTTCGTCGGGGCAATCTGACCCGGTTTTCAAAAAATCATGATGGAGAATTTCCGCGCCAGGTTCGAGAATAATATCGAGCGAGAACTGAAACGGGATCTGGTCGAAGGGATGAAAGCCTTTAAAGCGGGGGACGCCTGCCGGATATGTCTCGTAGTCGATAAATGCGAGAGGATAGACCATGGTCTCCAGAAAACCTCTGACCCGGTCATGATCGATTTTGGTGCGCCCGGATTTAATGGCTTCGACCTGATTGGCCTGATTGGTGCTTAGTTTTGTATCTGCGGGGACGCCCCTTATATCCATGATGCCCGCGTCAATAAGCGAGGCCAGTTTTCGTTTTGAAAGGCCAATACGTGAGATGTCATGAACGCTATAGTCCGGCACAGATGGATTGATATGAACAAAACTCGTGCAGTGATTGCTACGGCTTTTGTGCAAACACACGCAGGGGCCTTCGGGCTCGCGGCCAATGCTCATCCAGTCATGCGCCCCGTCCATCTCCAGGGACAGGGTGTCGGTTATGCTTGCAACATCGGCGCTAAAGTCCTCGGCGTGAAATAGTGCGTGCACGTCCAGGTTTTCACCGCGCTCATATGCGCTATCCAATCTCAATAGGTATAATTTTCCCAATGGCACGTCATTCATGGCCAGCACCGCAGCCTGGAATGCCAGGTCATAGGCATAGAGCTCTCGTCGCGCCTTGGTCTCGCCTCGGGTTGTTGATGATTTGACCTCATACAGGTCATAGGCACGTGCGTCGTCATCCCAGACAAGTATGTCACAGGCGGTAGTGAAACGTCTGGTTTCAAAGACCGGTTGATAAAGCACGCTTGTGCGGGCTTTGATGTGTGTGCGGGTTTTGGCGGCGTCGCCCCTCTCAATCAACTCGCCCGATGGAAACAGATCCCTGGCCAGTTCATCCACCTCATTGCCGGTGTTAAACAAACCTTGTTCGAATGCGCTCACTGGATTGGCATTGAAAATATCCGGCTTATTGACCTTTATCCAGGCATTGTGAGGACAATCGCGCCAGGTGAGGAAATTGGTTTTTGAGAGTTTCATGGGATGTGCCCTCATATGCATGTGTTTGAACAGGATTGTTTCTGCAAAGCTAGCATGAGTCGTGCATTATAATTCTGGATATCCCCTGTTCTCTCATTTATGGACCCGACCGTGATTTCGGCTGACCTGTCAGCCAAGCCGTCGACACACCACATAAAAAACAGGCGTCAGGCAGAGGCCAAAAATAGTGACGCCGATCATGCCGGAAAACACCGCTGTTCCCAGCGCCTGGCGCATTTCCGCCCCGGCACCTGTTGCGAAAACAAGCGGCACGACACCGAGAATAAACGCGAGAGACGTCATTAATATTGGCCGTAAGCGGAGTTTCGCGGCTTTGATTGCAGCCTCCATGCTGGTCTCGCCCTCATCCTCCGCCTGCTTGGCAAATTCAACAATGAGGATAGCATTTTTTGAAGCCAGGCCGACCAGAACCACCAGTCCGATCTGTGTCAGGATATTATTATCCAGCCCGCGCAGCATCACGCCTGAGATGGCTGACAAAAGGCACATAGGCACGATCAGGACAATGGAAAGCGGCAATATCCAGCTTTCATATTGCGCGGCCAGCAGGAGAAAAACGAACATCACTGCCATCATAAAAAGGAAGAAGGATTTATTACCGACTAGCTTCTCCTGTAAGGCGAGCTCAGTCCACTCATATTCAAAACCGTCGGGAAGACGCTCGGCGGCAAGCGCTTCCATTTTTGCGATAGCGTCGCCGGTGGAAAAACCGGGCTTTGTGGCACCCTGAATGGCGGCTGCTCGGAAGAGATTATATCGCGCAACGCGGTACGGGCCGGTGATGTCCTTGAATGTGGCGACTGATCCAATTGGAGCCATTCCGCCCTTTTTGGTGCGAGTTCGATAATTGGCAACGTCTTCCGTGGCTTGCCTGAACTCGCCATCGGCCTGAGCCGTAACCCGGTAGGTGCGCCCGAGGAAGTTGAAATCATTGACAAAGGCAGATCCAAGATAAGTCTCCAGGACTTCGAATATCTGGCTGGGGGTTAAGCCGATTTGCTCTGCCTTAACCCGGTCTATATCGGCATAAATTTTTGGTGTCGCGTTATTGAAAAGCGTGAAGACACGGGCGAGCTCGTCGGTCTTGTTGGCTGCATTTGCCAGATCGCGCACGACTTTTTCGAGCACGGCCGGGCCGCGCCCACGGGTGTCCTGTACATAGAGCTTCCAGCCGCCACCGCGACCAATGCCGCGCACCGGGGCGGGAGCAACGACGAACACCCTCGCTTCCTTGATTTGGGCCAGTGATTTACGCACCTCACCAAGTATAGTCGATGCGCTTAACCCCATGCTCCGGCGGGTGGCAAAGCTCTTCATAGTGAAAAAGATGGCACCGGCGTTTGATGCATTGGTGAATGTGGCCCCGTCCAGTCCGGCGAATCCAACTGTATGGGCGACGCCTTGATGTTCAAGAATAATTTTTGATGCACGCCTAACCGCCTTATCGGTGCGGAGAAGTGCAGCACCGGGGGGCAGCTGCAGGATGGCAATAAAATAGCCCTGATCCTGTGCCGGGATAAAGCCGGTTGGCGCTTGTCGGAACTGATAGCCTGTCAAGAGCAGTAAACCCGCGTAAACAGCGAGCACAAGTGTCGACATACGCAGCAGTCTCTTAACGATAAGGGTGTAAGCCCCGGTGAGCTTATCGAATGCCTGATTAAACCAGTTGCCGAATATTTTGAAATATGACGCGAAAGATGCTCCCCATCGACCAAGGGTGCCTTCAGGCGGTGTTTCTGATCCATGTGGTTTTAGAATAAGGGCGGCAAGGGCTGGCGAAAGGGTCAAGGAAACAACGACGGAGATCAGGGTGGCGGTTGCGATGGTGACTGCGAACTGGCGAAAAAACTGACCGGTGATGCCATCAATAAACGCTGTCGGGATAAAGACCGCCGACAGCACCAGACCGATGGCTATGAGCGCGCCACCAACCTCGTCCATGGTTTTGCGGGCAGCATCTCGTGGTGACATTCCCTGCCTTAGATAACGCTCGACATTTTCAACCACAACAATGGCGTCATCGACGACGATGCCGATGGCGAGCACGAGACCAAATAGCGAAAGATTATTGAGCGAAAAGCCAAAGGCTGCCATCACGCCAAATGTGCCGATGAGTGAAATCGGGATCGCCAGAATGGGGATGATTGACGCACGTATATTTTGTAGAAATATTATGACCACGAGCACGACAAGAAGTGTGGCTTCCAGGATGGTTATATAAACTGCGTTTACGGACTGGGCAATGAACTCGGTCGGGTTATAGACCACGTTAAAGGCGACACCGGGGGGAAATGATTTGGATAATTTCTGCATTTCGTTGAGCACTTTTTCCGCCGTCTCAAGAGCGTTGGAACCAGGGCGCTGAAATATAACGATGGGCAGGGCGGTTTTATCATCGAGGTAACCGATAGTGGAATAATCCTGGGGGCCAAGCTCAACCCGGGCGATATCGCGCAACCGTATTAGCCCGCCGCCCACCTCGGTCTTGACGATTATTTCGCCAAATTCTTCAGGCGCGGTCAGACGCCCTTGTGTCTCGACTGCGAGCTCAAAGGCCGAGGGATTGGGTACGGGAAGGCGATTTAGCACCCCGGATGCGACCTGAATATTGTTCGCCCGCAAGGCGGAAATAACTTCGCCAGGGGTCAGGCCACGGGCCGTCACAAGGTCAGGATTGAGCCAGACGCGCATTGAATAGGCCCGCTCGGCAAAAAGCGTCGCCTGTCCTACACCTTCAATTCTTGCCAATCTGTCTATGACCTGGGTGCGGGCATAGTTGGATATGTAGAGCTGGTCGCGCGTGCCGTCATCGGACAGCATATGGATGACCATCATCAGATCGGGGGAGCTTTTTTTCGTCACGACACCAAGGCGTCGCACGGTTTCGGGAAGCCTTGGTTCGGCGATTGAGACCCTGTTTTGTACAAGCACCTGAGCGGCATCAAGATCTGTGCCGAGTTTGAATGCGATGGTGATCGTCACACGGCCGTCGCCAGTTGCCTGGCTGGTCATGTAGAGCATATTATCGACGCCGTTTAATTCTTGCTCAATGGGCGTTGCGACCGTATCGGCGACCACCTCTGCTGAGGCGCCGGGATAGGCGGCTGTGACCTGGATTGTTGGCGGTGCGATTTCGGGATATTGCGCGACAGGGAGGGTCAGGTAGGCGACCACGCCGACTAGCGTTATCAATATGGAAATCACGGAGGCAAATATCGGGCGATCGATGAAGAAGTGAGAAAAGCGCATCAATGACCCTTAATATTTCCGGGCGACTTGAAAGTGATCGTAACCCGCTCCGGGATTACCTCACCGCCTGGCCGGGCGCGTAAAATGCCTCTGACGATGACCAGATGATCGGTTGTCAAGCCCGATCGAATGATACGCAGCCCATTATAAAGGGGGCCGAGGGTCACAACTTTTTCAGACACCTTGTTTTTATCATCGACAACCATGACGATCTTGCGAGATTGATCGGACAATACGGCATGTTCGGGAATGAGGATTGCCTGATAAGGCCCGGAGCCAATGAGCCTGAGACGCGCATAAATTCCCGGGGTGAGAAAATCATCCTTATTGTCAAATGTCGCACGGCCTTTGATCGTGCCGGAGTTTGGGTCGAGCTCATTATCGACAAAGCTCATTTTACCTTTGTGTGGCCAGCCCTCCTCGTCAATCAAACGCGCTTCGACACGGTTTGCGGCCTTGCGCGAGCTCACCCGTTTACCGGCACTGTTCAACCTTGAATATTTCAGATAGGCGGTTTCTGAGGCGGTGAAAACCAGATAAATGGGATCGGTAGAAACCACAATTGCCAATAATGTCTCACCTGTGTTGACAAGATTGCCGACATCAATTCTACGGTCCGATATACGCCCGGTAAAGGGGGCGCGGATTGTCGTGAATTCGAGGTCCAGCTCAGCGGCTCTGAGGGCAGCTTTTGCAATCGAAATCTGCGCGTCCGCCTTTAACTTAATCGCCCGCCGGTCTTCCATTATACGTTTCGTCATGGTGGCGTTGCTGGCAAGCTTTTTGCTTCGTTGAAAATCTGCTTTGGCCCGTTCCTGTTCGGCAATGGCTGCTGCCAATTCCGCTTTTTTACTGTCCAGCGTGGCTTGATATGGTCGTGGATCTATAACGAAAAGAACCTGACCTTTTTTGACGATATCTCCACCGTGGAAATTGACGCTTGTCAGGAACCCAGAAACACGCGCGTGCAGCTCGACCCGTTCTACGGCTTCAAATTTACCGGTATATTCGTCCCAATCCGTCACCGTTTTGACGAGTGGGTTTGCGACGTCGACGGAGCTTGGGCCACCTTGCGCAAACGTTAAGGCTGAAGTGAAAGATATAAAGATCAGAGATGCCGCTATCAGAGCAACAGGTGACCTCAATATGGTTGTATATGGCAATTCCTCGGTTCCTTGGGTGGACTTTATCTGCGGCTCGACATCTGCGGCTCGACCATATTCAATCGCTCGCTTGGATACGTAATTGGCAAACCTATCATAGTGAACTAGCGTAACCTAAAGGCTGAGTTCAATTATCCTTAAGTTTCCGGGAAATTGTACGCATCGAATTGCTGACGGAGATTGAGTTTGGAAATTTTGCCTGTGGCCGTGTGCGGCAGCTCGTCTACAAAAGCCACATCCTCAGGTATCCACCATTTGGCCACCTTACCATCGAGATAGCCGAGGATCTGATCCTTGTCAGCGCTCATGCCTTCCTTGAGCACGACAACCAGAAGCGGCCGCTCATCCCACCTTGGGTGAGGCAGGCCGATCACGGCGGCCTCCAAGACAGCTTCATGGCCGATGGCGACATTTTCGAGATCGATAGACGATATCCATTCACCCCCTGATTTTATGACGTCTTTCGAGCGATCAGTGATCTGGAAAAACCCCAGCGGGTCGATATTTCCAACATCACCAGTGTCAAACCAACCATCTTCGTCAAGGACCTGGCCGCCCGCACCCTTGAGATAGGCTCCGGCAACCGCTGGTCCACGCACTTTCATGGCGCCAAATGCCTTGCCGTCGCGGGGTTGCGGATTGCCATCTTCATCGACGACCTGCATTTCAACGCCGTAAACTGCGCGCCCCTGTTTTTGCTTGAGTGCCCATAGCTCCTCACCTTCGAGAGCTGCCGTTGCTGCGGTTGGCGCATACATTGTTCCCAAGGGGCTCATTTCCGTCATGCCCCATGCATGTTTCACGAGCACACCGTATTTTTCGAGAAATATTTCCATCATCGAGCGGGGACAGGCTGAACCGCCAATAATCACATTTTTTAGATCGGGTAACATGCTACCGGTTTCTTCCAGATGGTTGAGCAGCATCGACCAAACGGTCGGAACAGCGCCGCTGAATGTGACCTTTTCGCTGTCGAGCAATTCATAAATACTGGCGCCGTCCATACCCGCTCCGGGCATTACCAGCTTTGCACCAACCATGGGGGCGGCATAGGTCAGCGCCCACGCATTGGCGTGAAACATCGGCACCACGGGGAGCACCACGTCGGTGGATTTGAGGCCCATAAAATCAGCGCCCGATACCATCAATGCATGCAGCACATTTGAGCGGTGTGAATAAAGCACGCCCTTCGGATTGCCGGTTGTGCCTGACGTGTAGCAAAGCCCGCAGGCAGTGTTTTCATCGAAACTCGGCCAGGCGAAATCATCGTCACCTGTGGCGATCAGCTCCTCATAGGAGATGACATTGCCCAGGGTGGAGGGCGGCACTCCCGCCGCATCTGTCAAGACAACAATCTCTTTCAGGGTTTTGAATTTCGGGCGCATGCGCTCGATGATCGGCAGAAAGGTTGTATCGACAAAAAGGACCTGGTCTTCCGCATGATTGACGATATATTCCAGCTGCTCATCAAAGAGGCGTGGATTTAGTGTGTGGCAAACTGCACCGAGCCCCGAGATGGCGTACCAGGCCTCCATGTGGCGGTAGCCGTTCCACGCCATGGTTGCGAGAACATCACCAAAACCATATCCGCGTTTTTTTAGAGCTGATGCGAGCTTGCGCGAGCGTTTGGCAATCTGTCCATAATTTGTCCTGTGAATCGGGCCTTCGACTGTGCGCGAGACAAGCTCGCGGTCACCATGATTGATTTCCGCGTGATCAATGATGGTATGGACCAAAAGTGGCCAGTCCTGCATGTGGCCTTTCATTATATTCTCCCTGGATGAACTGCTTGTTGCGGCTTCTTTGTTTGTCAAAAATCGTGCGGGGATGTGTATTCCCTGCCCGGGATAAACTTATTTACAGCACACCAGTTTGCCCGGTAGAGAGAAAATTCTCAATAGGACTTCGGCAAGCCCATGACCTTATTACCGATAAAGCTTAAGCCCAGCTCGCGGTTCACAGGAGCCGTGCGCAGGAGTCGCATCATCGGATAAAGCTCATAAATTCCTGTGTCCTCGGTAAAGCCCGATCCACCATGCGCCTGGAGTGCTGCGTCCACCGCCTCGATGCCTGCTTCGGCGGCAGCGTATTTTGCCATATTCGCGGAGGCGGCTGCCGGAATACCATTATCATATTCCCACGCCGCGCGGCGCGTCATCAGGCTTGCCATCTCAATATTGGTGTAGGCCTTGGCCAAGGGATGTTGCACGCCTTGATGGGCGCCAATGGGCTGGCCGAAAACATTACGCTCGGAGGCATAGGCCACGGCTTTATTCAGGGCAAAGCGCCCGACACCGGCGCAAAGTGCTCCAAGGATGATGCGTTCAGGGTTGAGGGACCCAAACAGGAGATCAAATCCCTTGCCAACTTCGCCGATCACGTCATCGGGGCCCAGGTCCACATCATCAAAAAATATTGTCCACTGCTCTTCGGGCAGTGACATGGCGACCTTCACCCTTTGTTTTGAAACGCCTTTTGCCTTGAGATCAACCGCAAAGAGCGTGAAGCCGTCTGTGTTTTTCTCGACCTGATCGTGCGGCGTTGTGCGAGCGACGACAAGGCAATAGTCCGACACTTCAGCACCGGTGATAAATGTCTTCTCGCCCGACATGGAAAAGCGGTTGCCTTTCGGTTTAGCCAGCGTTGTGAGCTTCATGGAGTTTGATCCGGCACCGGGTTCGGTGATGGCAAAACAGAACTGAATTTCACCACCAACTGCCTTTGGCAAGAGCTCCTGGCGGTGAAAATCCGACCCGTGGGTTGCCAGATGCGGCAGCGACATGCACGGCCCGACAACCAGCATCAGAAGCGGGATGCCGTGATCCGCCATGCCCTCCATCAGTAGCGCCATTTCCACCATGCCAAGCCCGGCTCCACCATGTTCTTCCGGCACCATGAGGCCGAGAAACCCGTCATCGGCTAAATATTGGAAGAGCTCGCGCGGGAACTCGTGGCGTCGCGCATGCTCCAGCCATTTTTCAAAACCGAATTTCTGTGCGATCTGGCCGCCATATTCATAAATCTGACGCTGCTCGTCATTTAGTTCAAAATTCATGACGGTTTTCCTCTCACATATTTGGTTCAATCACTCTGACAATGTTGCGTATTGCCGCCGTGCATCTGATTAATATCATGGCCACATTTTCATCGGTTCAATTCTACAGGCCTGCCAGCCTTGCGTAAAATATTTTGCCGAAGCGCAATATGAAAACCAGGTTTCACAAGGATTTATAGCCTAGCAATAAAGAATATTCAAACAATTGTTTGAATTCCCTGTGGTCAATTAATGGAAGTTCAGATAAGTTCATTCCATCACAAATAAAGGCATCAAAAGGTTCGGGATGTAATGGTCGCACATATGAAGGAAATCGGGCCGCAGCGATATCGCGAAAGCTATGGCCGCGTATATGAAGAATTTAATGTCGGCGATATCTATGAGCATCGCCCCGGCCGCACCATGCTGGATGCGGACAATACATGGTTTACGCTCCTCACCATGAATCAGCATCCGCTGCATTTTGACCACCAATACGCAGCAAAAAGCCAATTTGGCAAACCGATTGTGAACAGCCTATTCACTATGTCTGTGGTTGCTGGAATGACCGTTAGCGATATCAGTCAGAAATGCATCGCCAATCTTGGGTTCTCTGATGTGAAATTTTCTGCTCCCGTCTTTGAGGGCGACACGCTTTATGCCGAAAGCGAGGTGATCTCAAAGCGCGCCTCAAAAAGCCGTGACCATCAGGGCATTGTCGAGGTGGAAACAAGGGCGTTCAATCAGGACAAGGTTAAAGTTATGAGTTTTGGCCGACAGGTTCTGGTGCCGTTTGAAGGGCATGCGGTTGATGATGCAGTTGGTTACTAGCTGGCTAATAAATTATTATCCGGCAGGCGATGCCATGAACACACCCTATAGAAAGAATTGCGAATATGACCACGCAGAATATCGACGATGAAGCGATCCTTAATACGATCGACCGATTTCTCGAACGCGACGTCCGCCCCCACGTAAAGACGTTAGAGCACGCGGATGAATATCCTTTTGAGATTGTCGAGACCATGAAGGAGCTTGGTCTCTTTGGCGCGACCATCTCTGAGGAATATGGCGGGCTCGGTCTTTCGGCAGCCACCTACGCCAAAATTGTCGAGCGCGTGTCGGCCGTATGGATGTCACTCTCAGGCGTGTTTAACTCCCACCTGATTATGGCAGCAGCCGTCGAGCGCGCCGGTACCGAGGCCCAGAAAACCGCCTATCTGCCGCGATTTGCGACTGGTGAAATCAGAGGCGGGTTGGCGCTGACGGAACCCGATTGCGGCACCGATTTGCAAGCGATCCGCACTTTGGCAAAGCGTGAGGGTGGTGATTATGTGATTAACGGCACAAAAATGTGGATCACCAACGGTCTGCACGGCACCTGTTTCGCGCTTCTTGTAAAAACCGACCCCAAGGCCACGCCACCCAAGCGGGGAATGAGCCTCTTTATCGCCGAGAAAGGCGAGGGCTTTAATGTCGAAGGTAAAATCGGCAAGCTTGGCTATAAGGGTATTGATACGGTAACGATGCATTTTGACGATTACCGCATTCCGGCAGACCTTCTCATCGGGGGCGTTGAGGGCATGGGGCTTAATCATGCTTTGGGTGGGCTCGAAATCGGGCGAATTAATGTGGCCGCACGCGGGGTGGGTGTCGCGCGGGCTGCGCTTATGGACAGCATCGCCTATGCCCAGACCAGAAAGACATTTGGCAAACCTATCTCCGAACATCAATCAATCCAGATCAAGCTTGCCGATATGGCGACCCGGGTTGAGGCCGCAACGCTTCTTGTTGAACAGGCGGCGCGGGCCTGGGACCGGGGGGAACGTTGCGACATGGAAGCAGGCATGGCCAAGCTCTTTGCGTCAGAAGCGGCGATGGAGAACGCGGCTCAGGCCATGCGTCTACACGGTGCCATGGGCTACTCTACGGATCTCGATATCGAGCGCTATTACCGCGACGCACCGCTCATGTGTGTTGGCGAGGGCACAAATGAGCTGCAAAAACTCATCATCGCCCGACAACTTGTCGAGCGCTTCCCTATTTGACCGTGGGCGGGCCTATTCAGCTCTCCCGGGCGCGCAACATGCGCAAGGGTTCATAGATAATGCATTCCTCGCCGCTCTCCTTAACGACTGTGCAGCGAAACCGCACAAGACCACATCCCGGTTTTGAGCACGTGCGTGCTTCCAGCACTTCGACCTCCACGTGAATGGTGTCGCCGACAAAAGTCGGGCCTTTGACATTAAAATCGGCATGGAGAAAGGCCATGCCCGTGCGTTCCATGGAATATGTGAGGAGCCCCTCTGCCAACGCATAGACCATCACACCTGGTATTACGCGGCCGTTTGTGGCAGCACCATCGCGTTGATGGGCAAGATCGGTGAATATGCTTTCGGTCATCCATGTAAGGTTACAGAACCCCACCAGATCCGGCTCCGTCACTGTGCGCGAGCGGGTTTGAAATTTGAGACCAACCTCAACTTCTTCAAAATAAAATCCGTCTGTTCTAAGCACGTCTTGCAATTTAAATTCTCCTGATATTGCGCGCCCACGCACCATTGTACGATTGGGTGGGCAGCCTCCATTGACGACACTTTCTAACATGTGTTAGAAATTTGACAAGCGCGCATTATTCAAAACAAATCAAGGCCAATTCTTATGACTGATATGATTGGGCCACTCGACGGCGTTATGGTTGTTGCACTTGAACAGGCAGTAGCCGCGCCCTTCACTTCTTCACGCCTTGCGGATGCGGGTGCTCGGGTGATCAAGATCGAGCGACCAGACGGCGGAGACAGCTGTCGTCATTACAATGACTATGTTCACGGTGAGAGCGCTTATTTTGTCTGGCTTAACCGCGGCAAAGAATCTATCGCCCTCGACATCAAAAATGAGACAGACCGGAAACTTCTTGAAACTATGATCGCGCGCGCCGATGTGTTTATCCAGAATCTGGCACCCGGAGCAACCGAGAAACTCGGACTGGGATCTGACGCCTTGCGCGCGCTACATCCAAAACTCGTCACTTGCGACATCAGTGGATATGGATTTGATGGGCCGATGAAAAATGCAAAAGCCTATGATCTTCTCGTGCAGTGTGAAAGCGGCCTTGCCTCGATCACCGGCACGGCCGACGCACCTGGTCGGGTTGGCGTATCGGTTTGCGATATTGCGACCGGCATGACGGCGCATGCGGCTATTCTCGAAGCTTTGATCCGGCGGTCGAAAACCGGTCAAGGGAGCGGGGTCTCTGTTTCCATGTTTGACACCATGGCCGACTGGATGTCGGTTCCTTTGATGCAATATGAATATGCCGACATAGCGCCCCCTCGCGTCGGCCTAAGTCATACGATCATTTGCCCTTACGGCGCTTTTACATGCGGCGACGGTGCGCTCATCGTTATTGCCGTGCAAAACCAGGTCGAGTGGCAGAGCTTTTGCGAGCATGTTCTTGGTGATGGTGATCTTGCCCAGGATCCTCGTTTTATCACCAATAGTGACCGGTTGGAAAACCGCCACACACTTGAAGCCATGATTGGGGATGTATTTAAATCCCGCAACCGGGAGGACATGGAGAACATTTTAGGAGAGGCAAATATCGCATCAGGTAATGTCAGCGAAATAAGTGACCTCGCCAAACATCCACAGCTTGACCGGATTGAATTTGACTCTCCAAGCGGACCGGTATCCTGCCCGGCACCGCCAATTCGGCGTTCAGGCGAGGAAATCAATCATGGCCCCGCCCCTTCTCTCGGTGCGCAAACCAATGCACTTCGCAAAGAGTTCGGCTAAACCGGAATATCTCCTTCCAGCGTTATACGGTGCATAACCCGCTTAAACCCATGATAATCATTGACCGGATTATGCTGACACGCGCGGTTATCCCAAAAAGCGATTGAACCTGGTTGCCACACAAACCGGCATGTAAATTCGGGGTGCGTCTGACGGGCATAAAGATAGTTGAGAATGGGCGTGCTTTCTTCCTCGGTCATATTCTCAAATCGCAGAGTGTGGGCCGGGTTTACATATAATAGCTTTTTTCCGTTTTCGGGGTGGGTGCGAACAACTGGATGCAGACCGATGCTTTCGTGATCCGTGGCCACAATTGCACTCGTTTTCATGCGGTCTTCACGTGTCGCCGACACATCCGCCTTGGAGGAAGAATTAACAGCGCGCAGCCCCTCCAGCATGTCCTTCATGCCGTCTGATAGGGCATCATAGGCCATATACATATTGGCGAAGAGGGTATCTCCTCCGTAAGGTGGGAGCTCGCGGGCTACCAATATGGCCCCTTTGGGAGGCCGGTCCGTATAGGCCATGTCTGAATGCCACAAGCCACCGAAATTGACGGTCTCATGCTCTAGTTTCATAACAGGTATAATTTCCGGATAGTGGTCGATACCGCGCACCATTGGGTATTCGATAACATTCCCAAAACGCCGTGCGAAATTGAGGTGCTGCGTCTCTGTCAGCTCTTGATCGCGGAAAAATATGACAAGATGATCGTTGAGCGCACTGCGCAATTCTTCGATCACATCATCTGACAATTCTTCCGCCAGATTTATATTTCGGATCTCGGCGCCGAGCGCGCCTGACACGGGTGTAATTTTCAATACGTTATCCATCATCTTTTTCTCAATTAATCTTCGATTTTCTCTCCGGTAAAATGGTCCGGAAAATAATGCGCGACCTGTGGCCCGTCACTGCGCCAGGCGTGGCAGCCATCAATAAAAAATGGTTTCGTATCTGGATCGTAATTGTCAAGCCGTTTATGGCCCGCCATGCTTTGAAATGCGGTGGTCGTGGCCGGACCAATCAGATCAGCAAGGTGTGTGCAGCCATTTACCCCACCCACCAGTTCCTTCACCCGCCGCGTCCAACCTGGGCCAATTCTCTCACCGATTAGATTTTTGAATACGGGTGTAATATCGCCACAAATTCTGTGAGGAGAACTATTCGTCACCGCAATGCAGTCGTGCACCAAAAGCTCATCATCAACTGTCAGGCGTATCCACATATCGTGCAGCGGATCGCCTGGCTCAATCACGCCACGATAATCATTGTCGAAGGCAAAAGGTTTGGTATCCACAATATGCGCATCAATATCCCACAATCCATCCTCACGCTTATAACCATCGCAGGTTATCTGCCGCCGATGCATTCTTTTACGCGCTCCTCCTTGTGGTAGGGGCATTAGATCTCCTTCAAAATTTCTTCACGCGCAAATTCCTGAATAATCAATGTATCGCTGTCGATAAATTTCCTGTCAACATTGGTTGGCATTCCGTTCCTCCACATTATCGTTCGACATCGCGAAGACAACAATCAAACAATTGTTAGAATATATACAACATATTTTCTAATAAGCTTCAAATTAATTCCATATAGACACTTGAAATACTCCCCTAACAGTTGTTAGATGCAAAAAATAATTCAAAAAAAATAGGTGTAATCGGGAGGTTATAATGAGTGATCTAAACGGGAAAAACGGGGCAACAGTTATTGGTGCAGATTTTGATGCAATTGTCATCGGAGCCGGCTTTGGCGGACTTTATACAGTTCACAAGCTTCGTGATGAGCAGGGCCTCAAGGTAAAAGCTTTTGATAATGCCCCGGATGTCGGTGGCACATGGCACTGGAACCGCTATCCAGGCGCCCTGTCAGATACGGAAACTTTTGTTTACGGCTATTCCTTTGACAAGGAACTTCTGCAGGAATGGCCGCTTGTGAACCGCTATACAACCCAACCCGAAATCCTCAAATATCTCAAAAGTTTTGCTGACCGCTATGATCTCAGGCGAACATATGATTTTGATACCAAGGTGACATCAGCCCGGTTCAACGAATACACAAAATTATGGAACGTTGTTACCGACAAGGGTGAGCGCTTCACGGCGCAATATCTGGTTACCGGGCTTGGACTTCTGTCAGCCATTAATCTACCCAACATCCACGGGATTGAGCGTTTTGCCGGTCAGCTCATTCATACTGGCGACTGGCCAAGTGAAGGGGTCGATTTCACAGGCAAGCGCGTCGGGGTTATAGGCACTGGCTCAACCGGTACTCAGGTCATTACGGCCATTGCCCCCGAAGTTGGACATCTCACCGTGTTCCAGCGTTCGCCACAATATACTGTCCCCGTCAACCAAAGACCGCTCACGGATGATGAGGTCCGCGATATCCGGGCGAATTATGACGCCATTTGGGAGCAGGTTATGGGCTCTGGCGTCGCCTTTGGCTTTGCGGAGAGCACAACACCTGCAGCGGAAGTATCCGCGGAGGAGCGCGACCGTGTCTTTGAATCCGCCTGGCAAAAAGGTGGCGGTTTCCGTTACATGTTTGAGACCTTTTCCGACATAGCGGTTGATCCTGATGCGAATGAAGCGGCGGCGGCGTTTATCCGCAAGAAAATTTCCGAGATCGTCACCGATCCGGAAACTGCGGCAAAGCTTACACCGCATGACCTTTATGCCAAGCGCCCACTTTGCGATTCAGGTTATTATGCAACATATAACCGCGATAATGTATCTTTGGTCGACGTTAAAGCCAATCCAATCGTCGAAATTACGCCCACCGGCGTGCGCACAGTAGACGGCGTTGAGCACGAGCTTGACGTTCTGGTTTTTGCCACCGGCTTTGATGCGGTTGACGGCAATTATATCAAGATCGATATCCGGGGCCGTAACGAGCTGCAAATCAAGGACAAATGGTCGGACGGCCCAAACTCCTATCTCGGCACCGTCAATGACGGCTATCCAAACATGTTTATGATTCTTGGGCCGAACGGACCCTTCACTAATCTGCCGCCAAGCATCGAAACCCAGGTTGATTGGTTTACCGAAATGATCAAAGATACCCGCGCCCAGGGCAAAGCGGTTATCGAAGTAAAAAAGGAAGCGGTGGACGGCTGGTCTGACACTTGCGAGGAAATTGCGAATTTCACGCTCTTCCCAAAGGCCGAGTCGTGGATTTTTGCAGCCAACATCCCCGGTAAAAAGAACGCCATCCAGTTTTATCTCGGTGGACTGGGTGCCTATCGCGGGCTTTTACAAGAGGAACGCGAAGGCGGCTATCCCAACTTTAATATTGAAGCCGCACGTTGATAAAATCGACACGTATTTAGAATGACGAAAATACACATAACAATAACTTTGGAGGAAAATAAATGGGTCGCATGGACGGAAAAATAGCTCTCGTAACCGGAGCCGCAATGGGCATGGGCAGAACACATGCAGAAACGCTGGCACGGGAGGGGGCGACAGTCGTACTCACGGATATTGACGACGCAACGGGTGAGGGCACAGCGGAGGCAATTCGTCAGGCTGGAGGATCTGCTGACTATATGCATCACAACGTTGCCAGTGAGGAAGAGTGGAAGTCGGTGATTGATACGACCGTGGCCAAATACGGAAAGATCAATGTTCTGGTCAATAATGCGGGTATTCTTATTCTCAAGCCGGTTGATCAAACGGAAACTTCTGAATGGGATAAAATCTTTGACATAAATGTCAAAGGCACATTCTTCGGCATCAAACATGTTTTACCAGCCATGCAAAAGGCGGGTGGCGGCTCGATTGTCAATATCTCATCGATTTACGGGTTGATTGGCGCACCAAGTGCTGCAGCTTATGAGGCGTCCAAGGGTGCTGTTCGATTGCTGACAAAAGCAACCGCCATTGACTACGCACCTCACAAAATACGGGTGAACTCGGTCCACCCTGGTGTGATTGATACGCCAATGACCAAAGACCTCCTTGCCGACCCGGATGTGAAACAGGCCATTCTTGGTACGACAATTCTTGATCGTCCAGCACAACCACAAGAGATATCAAACGCGGTTCTCTTCCTCGCATCTGATGAGGCATCCTTCATGACCGGATCAGAAATGGTTGTTGATGGCGGTTATACCGCTCAGTAATTGAAACCGAACTCGCTTTAAGCGTATTTGATTTATTAGAATTGAAAAAGGCGCTCAATGATCTGAGCGCCTTTTTTTATTACGAATGTGCCCGGGGATTAAAGCACGATGCTGGCGCGGGCGACCTCAAGATTATTCGCCGCATTAAAAGCCTCGTCAATTTTCTCAAGCGGGTATTTGCTCGAAAGAAGCTCTTCATATGGCAGTCTATGCTTGGTGCGGTCGATAAAGGCCAGTGCCTGACCGAGCACCGCAGGCGTGTAAAGCGAGACACCTATCATGGTTTTATTGGCCATGACGAGACGCGACGGATCAGCCTCATAGGTAAGACCATAATTGATATTGCCGATAATGACGTAACGTCCCATCATCGCCGTCAGGCCAATACCTTCCGGCATGACATTTGGACGTCCAACCAGTTCCATAACCACATCGCCGCCGCGACCACCTGTATATTTCCGAACCTCCTTGGCCCGGGCGCGAGGATCGTCAATTTGGGTAATATTAATCGTGTGGTCAGCACCAAATCTGCGGGCGAGATCGAGGCGTTCGTCAACTGCGTCAAGCACAACAACGGACGATGCGCCAAATTCTTTGGCGACGGCGGCGGCATATATGCCCAGTCCGCCAGCGCCTTGAATAACGACCGTTTCGCCAAATGTCAGGCCAGCACGCTGGAAACCGTATAGCACTTGAGAGAGCGCGCAATTGGCACCCGCAGCCAACTCATCGGGTATGTCATCGGCGACTTTGTAAATTGTGGATCCGGGATTAACGTAGAAATAATCGGCATAACCACCAACAAAATGCGGCCATTCCTCGGCCGCCCCGAGCATCGCCATGGTCAGGTTATGACACGCCACCTGATGACCTTTGAGGCAGTTCGGGCATTTGCCGCAGGCGGAGAAATAGGTGTAGGTAACGCGGTCGCCGACGGCCAGCGGTTGACCATTTGAATCTTTTGAGACGCCTTCACCAAGGGCCGCCACTTCGCCAATCATTTCATGGCCGAGCACGGTTGGAAGCTTGCCGCCAAGGGCGGTTGTTTTGAAATCACCATTCCAGGCATGAACGTCAGAGCCGCAAATATTGCAGGTGGTCACTTTTACAACCACAGCACCCGGTTTTGGATCCGGCACATCGCGCGTGGTCAGTTGAAAAGGTTGCTTTGGGGCGTGAAATTCGCAGAGGCGGCCTGTTTTGCTCATTCATTGTCTCCTGAGATTTATCAATTAAATTGTGTATGGGCAGTCGGTGTCATACGGGCCTTGTGAAAGTGTCGAATTATGGGACTTATGTATATTCGCCTCCCATGCGCACATGGTCCTCGCCATGGAGCGGGCATTTCTCGCCACCCTCCTGACACGTCGTGTGGGAATGGCCGGGGATGACGGTTGCGTTGTGACAACGCGCCAGCATTTTCAATTTGTGCATTGAGCTTAGCCACTGCTCCTGATCGGCAGATATCATCGAGCCGATTTCCTTCTCGTAGCTATCCTTGTGATAGCATGCATCAGAGGCGAGAATGATTGTGCCTGCATGCTCCAAATGGATCATCAATCCCATGAGGCCGGGCGTATGTCCGGGCAGGCTGATGGCAAAGACGTCTTTCATGATTTCCGTGTCACCCGGCAGCAGGTTATATTTGGCGCCAGGGAGTTCATAATCGGCGCGCAGGAAGAAGTTCTCATCCTCTGTCCGGTCAGCAGCGGCACGAAACTCATCGTCATGCATCATGATTTTGGTGCCGCTTGTATTAAAGAGCCGCGCATTGCCAGCATGATCGCAATGGAGATGGCTCAAGAATGCGATATCAACATCTTCCGGCCCAATGCCTTGCGTCTTCAAGGCATTTTCGAAAATTTCCTGTTCCGTATGGGTCCAGGGTGCTGCAGCCTGCCATTCCGGTAACCACTCCCTGTCCCAATGGGGGCTGATGGAGGCATCGAAAATAAGCCGCCCGTCCTGCGGGTGGTCAATGATGTAGGTCACGGAGGGAATGACGCACATTTCATTGCCGAAATTCGGACTGTCTCCGGTGGTAAACCCATCAGGATGGGTTGTGACAAGCATCTCCTTGTCGAGATCCATATGGCCGTGCAGAAGTGGTTTAATAGAAATGCCGCGCATAAATTCGTCCTCCCTTTTTTAGTTACTATCTAACGATTGTTTGAGAGAATGTTCAAGGATATTTATGATTACTCCGCTAATAGATGGTCGAGCTGGTCGCGCAGGAGACGTTTGTTAAACTTGCCGACACCGGTTTTTGGAATTTCGGCCCGGATAAGAATGCGGTCCGGCATCCACCACCGTGCAAATTTTGGCTTCAACCATTCCAAAAGTTGAGCTTCTGTTTCTTTGGCACCATCCTGAAGCACGACAATCCCAAGCGGCCGCTCCAGCCATTTTTCATCGGGCATGGCAATGATCACCGCTTCCTTCACCGCCTCGTGACCCATAAGCGCGTTTTCAAGGTCCACCGATGAAATCCACTCGCCACCACTTTTAATAAGGTCCTTGGCCCGGTCGACAAGGCGGAGCACGCCTTCTTCATCCTGGGTCGCGATATCGCCGCTCACCCACCATCCGGCGTCAAAGCTTTCGCGTGATCGCTCATCATTAAAATACTGAGTGGCAATCCAGGGGCCGCGCACATAAGCCTCGCCGACAGCCTCATCATCCCACGGTACCTGCCCGCCATCCTCATTAAGAACTTTAATCTCCACACCGGGTACAGGAATGCCTTGTCTCAGGCGAATGGCGATTTTACCATCATCATCATAATCCACCTGGTGGCGCTTGATGTGAAGCGTATTGGCAATGGGTGCGCATTCAGTTGAGCCCCAGGCGGTGAATATCGGCACATTGTGTTTATCAAGGTAATATTTCATCACACCTTCTGGTGTGGCCGAGCCACCGAGCATAAGCTGGCGAAGGCTTGAAAGATCGCGCGGTTTGGCTTCAAGCTCGGTCATCATGTCGATGCCGACCGTGACAGCTCCATATGCAAAGGTAACCTTCTCGGCCTCAATCAGATCGAGTATTTCAGCAGCGTGTGGTCGCGCGCCTGGAAGCACGAATTTCGCCCCACACCAGACGCCGGCATATGGTATGCCCCATGAATTGACGTGAAACATGGGCGCTATGGGCAGGAATGTGTCGTGTTCTGACACGGCCATTGTGTCCACGCCCATAAGCATCATGGCATGCAGATAAATAGCGCGATGTGAATAAATGACCCCCTTGGGATCGCCTGTGGTGGCGGATGTGAAGCACATGGAGGCGGGGCTCTCTTCAGCGAGATCGGGCAGGATAAAATCATCGCCTCCCTGCGCCATCAGCTCTTCATATGTCATGACATTATTTAGTGATGTCTTTTCTGGAGCCTCGCCCAGAATAACATAAGTCTTGACCGATGTGAGCATTGGCGCCACTCGCTCCACCACATCCAACAGGTCCGGAGAAAAGAAAAGCGCTTTATCATCTGCATGATTTATGGTGTAGGCAATGTGCTCATCAGAGAGGCGCAAATTGGTGGTATGAAGTGAAGCGCCAGAGCAAGGCACGCCGAAATAGAGCTCAAGATGCTCGATTGTGTTCCAGGCAAGTGAGGCGACCATATCGCCATTTTTCACGCCAATCGTTTCAAGGGCACTGGCAAGGCGGCGCACCCGTTTGCCGAATGCACCATAATTGGTGCGTGAAAGTGAGCCATCGTCAAGGCGCGTGACCAACTCGTTCTTCGGAAAATAGCTTTCCGCCCGTTCAACCATGGTCTTGAGGTTGAGTTGCATCGCATTACTCCCTGAATATTTTTTCAACCGCTTAATAGCCGGGTTGATTAATCAAACAAGTGTTAGTTTTTTGTGGGGAAGTGTACCCGCACATAAAAGGGCGCGCTTGTCCCTCGCGCCCTTTATGATTTAGCATTCGCTAATTTTGCACAGGTCAGTTATTTATCGACGAGCGCTTTAATCCCCTTAACACCGTCTGCGTAAATGCCGTCCATCATTTTCTGGACCTCCGCATCCGGCTTGCCATTAGCGTCATAGGTTGTTTGCCAATCGATATGGGTACCGGTTCCATTTGGTTTTATGGAAAGATGGGATTTATAGTTCTTGATGGGGAGGGGGCCGACTTTGATAGCATCATATTTATAAGATGCGCCATCATGATGGGTTAGCACTTCCTCTATAGAAGGGGCCTTGTCTTCGCCAATTGTCAGTATGCGTGTTGTTTTGTCGCCATCTTTCTTGAGGTCGCATTTTGCGACAATCGGATGCCAGTCGGGTAAATCACAAAAATCGCCAATCGCCGCCCAAACGGCTGCAGGTGCAGCTTTCACATCAATTTCAGATTTTGATTCAAGGGCTGATGCCATACCTGAAGACATCAAAACTGCAATTCCACCCATAAAATATTTTTTCATTTTATTCCTCCCATTGAAATAACTTCTAACAACGTGCGAGAAATATGAGTGAACTTCCCAATTCTCAATATTCCGCCAGCCATAATTAACCATATAATGCTGCAGCATTCAAACAGTTGTTTGATGATTATGTATTTGGCGCGAGCATGCTGTTGAATTGGGTTTTATATAGAGTCCGCTTCGGGTCAACTTGAGCCATTTCTTGAGCCAATTAATTTCCACCCCACGCTCGTCAGGTATAATCGAGAAAGCAAAAAGAATATTAATTTGGATCGGTCAGGGGTTAAGCACGGGACCAGTATGCGACATTCAATGGAGAGATATTCACATTGCCGAACATGCGTGCTTGTACCCACGCCGGGGTACGTCTGGATCATTCCCAATGTCAGAAATTGGCAACGGTAAGCACCATGCGTTAATGGCGCATAAAATTTATATTAGGATATTTTCGACGAATGTGACGTCGCGTAACGTGCTGATTTTATTGGGAAAAATTGGTTGCGGGGGTAGGATTTGAACCTACGACCTTCAGGTTATGAGGACCATAGTAGAGCTTTTCACGGCTTCTCATAGGGTAACATTTCCGTATTTAACACATTGAATTTATTGAATTATTCTTCTCATCGCGGAACATTGAAAAACACCCTTGCGCTACACTTTTCTGCACTTATAGTGCACTTATGGGAACAGCTTTAACAGATCTGGCGGTGCGGAAACTGTCTCCTCCCGACAAGGGGCAGACGTTTCATCACGATGCCTCTCACCCTAATTTCGGCGTATGCGTTTCGCATGGCGGGACAAAATCATTTTTTGTGTTCGCCACTGTCAATGGCCGCAGAAAGCGGATCACACTTGGACGCTATCCCACCATCTCCCTCTCGCAAGCGCGTGCCAAAGGTCAGACACCAGAGCAGAAGGTCATTTTCAAATATAAGGGGCTCAACCTGGCCGAACTTGAAATGCGCAATGACAGCACAGTGCATTACCGGGAAATCCGCTTCAATATGATCAAGATGAGGGCGCTCGATTTATTGTTCTCAAATATTGCCAGGACCGGGCAGTACAGCAATGAGGTTTGGCTGTACGGCACGACAACCAAGAGGTTTGGCAGATGGAGGCGGGGTTGAGTTTTATGATGGTTTTTCGGGCGTCTCGGCTCTGGCCAGTGACCAAGTCACGCCAGAACCGACCGCGTGCTATTGTCGGGGCCCGTGGCTTAGTCACCCCCATCACGCGCCCACGACAACGCAGCCGGCCAAGATCAGTCTGCGCCCATAGGGTCTGAGACCCTGGGTAACGCCCCCTGACGCGAACAAAGTGCAAAACTCCCAACAGCAAATATGTAAAACCGAGACTCATGCTAGGATTGGGCGATTAATTGTGCATCCGATCTCTCATCCGTCGAGCCCTGAAACACCATGAAAAATAACCGCAAACTCTCCAAGACCAATTATCTCATCTGGCGCGACTGTCCGCATAACGCCTGGATCAAGCAGAACCGGCCTGATATTTATAACGCCAATCCGCCGTCCGCCTTCGAGCAGGGATTGTTCGACACCGGCAATGAGGTGGACGAGCTCGCTCGGGA